>Ga0209930_1001053_pt1 | contig 49251 bp, 50 predicted proteins | sample ThiBiot_500_biof_2_FD_183948 | JGI IMG/M metagenome (GOLD analysis project Ga0209930, IMG submission 183948) | Wastewater bioreactor microbial communities from Cape Town, South Africa - Thiocy_cont_500_biof (SPAdes) | ecosystem: Engineered > Bioreactor > Thiocyanate-remediating >...
AATAGTTACGCATTAGATTCAATATTAAATACGAATTTAATCGATTCATGTTTACAACAATCGTATCCAAGTGCACGTGAAAAACATCTATGGAAATGTATTGATCTATCTCTACGAAAACAATATCGATGTCAACGAGAAACTTGTTTTATTCGATATCAACATTATTATTTAACATTGGAACATATTAAAAATGGATTTTGTTTACAAAACGCATCTTCGTCACAATGTCAATCTATTCCATTGCTGTATCCAATTACTCTTAATGATTTAATAACATTAGAATTTTTTTATAATCGAGTAAAGAAATGACTCGAGCATTACCAATCAATTGGCGAACATAGACTCAAATATATATTTGTCATTCTGCTATCATATACTTCTATAATCTTTGACAATAATTAACGTAGAACGTATATCATGTTCTCTTTCGTTCATGTAACATCAACAATCTTCCTTAAGTTATTCACATCCGATTAGCGACCATTTTGTTGGTTAAAACATGAAACAAATGAAAATATATGTGCTCATAAATAGAATAGAATAACTTAAATAATACTCAAAGATTTTTTTTACGACATTTGACTGCGTAAATTGCTTTTCTACTAATCACATACTGCTTGTAAGTAAACGAGAAAGAACATATCGATGACATTTTAAATGTTTTCTTCTACTCAAAAACCTGTATTTAAGAAAACAGTGATTGCTTCTCTTTTATTGATAAAATATCACGAAATTCACTAGAGAATTAATTAAGGTTTCGGGTTCAATGGAATTCTTTTTGTAAATATAGATTGCATTGACCGAGAAAGAATCAGAAATTAAGATTGATAGTGACAGGCTAATTTCAAAGCTGATGAAAGCATCACATTATCTTTTATAATGGATTATTTTTGTTCACATAAGACAAATCTATCTATCAAGATTTTAAAGAACGCAGTAAACGTAATATAATATCATAAGGTTGTATTTAAAAATTTACAGACAATTGTTGTAATCAACCATATGTGTTCATTTTTTATTTAACAAGCAACTCAATATGTTCTTTTGTTTTTCTCGAAAGTTGCTATTTGATGTCTGAAACTAATCTCAGACTAATCCCTCCGAACGAAATATTGAGAAAATAAGCCAAAAAGAATTTTTTATTGACATTTACATAAATTATTCCATAAAAAAAAATAACCATGACCTGATTATACTCGATCGAAACACGAAAGCATGCTTAATTTTCTCTTGAGGTCAAATCGAAATCTCTTGATAGAAGAAAACAAAAAAAAGCGAACGATCAATTTATTAACATATTTCAAAAGGTCATTTACAATTTTTTTTCTATGCGATTCGGCGTCGAATTCCAACGTATAGCGTATGGGGCTGAGCGTGACTTTCCAATAGGAAAGACATTCTGTAATTGTCGTACGTCACTTGATGATGATGTACCCGACGTGTTCGACCGAAGAGTTCGTCGAGTCGGCAGGTAAACTTGTTGTTGTTGTCGAGGTTTTTGCTGTAGGCTTGCATTACCCAAACGTCGACTACTACCCATACTAGCTGGTTGATGCCAATTAGCCCAAAATAAAAGAAATATCCATGGATCTAGTGATGATGGCGCAACAGCTGCACCTCCAGCCAGAGCTAAAATTAAAGCTGATGGCTCCTGGCCTGTATACGCACTATATAATTCCATGCAGTAATACGGTGCACCAAAAGCAACCATAAATAAAACAAGAACAATAATCTATAATAAAACCAGAATGCATGATTCTTGTTTGTTGTCGTTCATAATATATGAAACATGCCTGTACGAGAACTGTCAATATCTAGGTATAATCTCATTCGAAATCTGAAATATATCGTGCCTGGTTTTGTCATTAATTATCTATCTAGTTATGAATTGTTTTGTGTGTTGAAAAAAAAAGTAATTTACTCCATATCTGTCCGTCTTATTAAATAGTCTTTCTGTTTATGTGTGAGCATGACAAGTAATCACGTAAGGAAATATTATTTAATTGATTCATGGGAACGATGTACTTCCTCAAGTTTTCAACTGGCATAACAAAAAAAAGAGCAACCTAACTAACTAACTAACTAACTAACTAAACTAATCAAAAGAATTCTCTTACCATTCGGAATGTTTTCGTTCGAGCTTTTGCGTATGTAGTTGCTCGTTTCCTTTGCGCATCAAATTCACTAAATGATGATCGATTCGATGACGATCGTCCATTCGTTTGTTCGAACATAATTTTCGGCGCGCTTATCATTGATGTATCGAATAACCATGAACAGCATGATGTTAAATGTTTACTATTTCGACTTGTTTGATTATGTTCACGCCATAATAATTTAATAAATATACATATATAACAAAGAACAAGAACAAGAAACGGAATAAAATAAACGACGAGCGAAATAAATGTTAGATAAATTCGTCGACCAGTTAACGTTGGCTGTTGATTGAAAACAGCTTTACAATATCGAGCACCGTTTTCAATATGTAAACGAAAAATAAAGATATTTGGTGTTGATAAAAGTGCTGCAAGAAACCAGGCACTGCCACATAAATATAAAACCTAGTTGAGAGAATGATAGGACTAGTTTTTATCGTATCTTGATATTGAAAAAAAAACTCACGCGAATTTTTCCTGCTTTTAGCGGAGTTATAATAGCTATGCAACGGTCGATTGCCATTGTTACAACAATATATGATGATGAAAGAATAGAAAAACTTTGAAAAAATTTTGTTAGACGACCTAGAATTGATAATAGAAATAGAGATATTCATTTATTGTAGTCATGATTATGATTACAAAGAAAATCATTGAATGGCCATTGTCGATTAACTTGAAATTCCCAAAAAATTTGAATTCCCGTTGCAAATATATATACAGATAGATTTGCAATAACTAAATTAAGAATTAATAAACATATACGAGCTGATCTCATATGCCAACGTGCATAGCGTATTAGCCAGTAAATAACTATCGAACAGCCAGTTAAACCAACAAGAAAAAGTACCGATAAAAGTATCAAACGAGAATGTCGAAGATCTCGGCTAGAATCGTATGTTTTATTTGTTGTCATTGTATTAACTTGCCTATCTACAATCGAATGACATTATATGCAAAATTAATCTACTTCAAATTATATTCTAGGTCTTTCCAAGAAATTCTAATGTTCACAGATAACATAAATGCTTAATGATAAAGATGGAAGTGTCAACATATACCGATGATGGTTCAATAGAAAAAGAAAAGGAGAAAGAAAGAAGAGACACAACAATTATATGCTCTTCCTTGGAAGAGAATGCATTCAATTACTAGCAGCGCGTGTCTAACACAAATGTTATGTCAGTCTATAGGGGGAAATTCTTGTTTTTTATAGTGAGACTCATGAGGGAAAGAAAGAAAGAAAAGAAAAGAAACTGGCAATATGATTCAATTTCTTCTAAAACGACAATCTTACTTTCTCCATGATTTCTATGAATTTGAACTCAATTTTAATAATCTATGTTTATTTACCAAAGCAATATTCAGAGTCATTTCCGAAACATGCATATCATGATTGCGGGTGCAATTTTGTAAAGTATGCTCAACAGAAAAGGCTATTATACGAATAACGTAATAAATATTTATATATATGAGTATAAAATAAAGAAAAGTAGGGATATGTGACTTTGAAGTGCATGTCCTTTTTTTTTACTCAATCCTATAATAAAATATAAAAATAAATATCACACAAAACTGTCTATTAGTTGTAATCATAAACAACATGAAAATGATGCATTACATCTATTCATTCGATTCTAAATTATTTAAAGAACAAGTAAAACATAGAAAACCAAGCATTGCTATAATACTAAACTCCATCGATATTTTCTTAAAATGATTGATTAAAAAGAAAAAGAACTAGTTAATTTGAAATGTTGATTATGATTTTCTCAGAAAAAATCTTTTTTTTACTTCTTTCCTCATAAATTCTGCACTTCGAGCATTTTGCCGATGAAATAATTGCTTAAATGTCCCGAAGAGCTATTTGCTAAATTGAAATAGACATAAATTGCAGATGTTCGTGAGTTCTCTTTTTTTTACTCAAAAAAGAAAAGTTAACTGATAGTAGTCATCAGGTTTTATTTGATTTGGAAAAGATCTTTTTTTGTCTACTGAACAATAATGCTCGTTTGAAATGTCAGGAAACAGTTTTTTTTCACGCTTTATGTCAATTTGAACTGTCTAGTTTTTATCTTAATTGTTCCTCCTACGCTATTCAAAAAAGATGTGACTTTTACTTCTGAGCTTTGAAAATTGAATTTTTATTGTTCAAACAAAACAAAAAGAAAACGGTTTTGTCACATACGTGCCTATCTCGTTTTTACTCTCATCAAAACAAACAAATTTGCTCTCATCGTTCACAGTATTTTTCTTGAATAATTGCTAGTTTTGAAACCACTCATTACCGAGAGTTTCTCATTAAAATAATAAAATTTTTACAAAATGGAAAAATGTTAGCTTTTCTGTTGGAGAAAATCGTGTAGGACGAAAGGATCGTAGATACTTCTGTGTACTTTGCAAATGCTCAATAGTAGCTCCATTACTTGGTTTACAAAAGTTGAGGAAGTTGAAAACCCCCCACTTGATTAATCGAACAAACTACACGTTAGATAGAAAAAAACAAAGAAAAACGTTTATTTACGAGACTTGAGTGTGGCTGTTGTTTATTGTCGAGACAATAATGTGATGATCACATACAAAAAACGAATCGTTCATTTTTTTTTTCATGTAAAGAACTGATTTATAAACAAGTGATTTTGTTTAAATAATTCTTTGGTTGGAAAAGAACATCTTTAAACGTCAACTGTCAAGTTTGACTTGGAATTTCAGTTAGATTGCTTTTCTCTTTGTTTATACTTATAGTTTGAATTGTTTCTATTAAAGAGAATGGCGACGTCATTCTATTTTTTTATTGACACTTTCACGTATATGAATATTTATTTGAATTTCTAGTATATCGAGTCTGAGAGGAATCTTTGACAGTTGAAATATAATCAAACAAAAACAAACGAGACTATACATTAATGTGTTGACAAATCATTCGAGATGAAGAACTCAATTATTCAAGAATATGCAGCATTATTTTCATGTCATGGTTTTCTCGTTATAATAGATCGTGACATATTAGCTTGATATTCGATTGAAAATGTAGATCAGAGAAAACAATTTCAGCGAAGAAATCCTATCAATGATCTTTCCTATGTTAGAATTATTTTATGCATAAGTTAGCTTTTTCTTTTTTTTTACGGTCATAAAATCTGATGCGACAACATTAAAATGAACAAAATGAAAGGACTTATCTCTCTCGCACAAAATGAATGCATGACTACTTTGCTCGTTCGAAATGAGTTTTAAAATGATTTACAATCGATGATGTTATTTTAAGAAATGTCAATTATTGTTATTGAATTGAAAATAAAAAGAATTTTCCAAAACTACTTATAGTTTTTGAATAAAGTGTCCTAGATGTCTATCACAAAGGTTAATCAATATAGATACGTCGTCTATGAATTGAAATTCAACCAAATATGTGTCACGAAAGAAGATACTCCAGATTTTTGTCTATCATCTGGTTGCGAAGGCGTACACCATACAAGATTACCTGTCTAACGGATGTCTAGAACACCCTGTATTTATCAAGGTTCTGTTAATTAACGTGATTCAAATCAAAATGAAAAATAAATCGCTTGCAACATTTATCCTAAAGCTTATCTAAGACAAGTAACAAAACGACGACCTTTCCGTTCAATTGAAAATTTAACAGAATATCTGTTGGTTTTGGAGTTTATATAAAATTTTTTTAATTATTCAAATATCATAAATGTTAAAATATTTTCTAGCCGTATACTCCTAGGCATACATACCCACTATTTCCGTTAATGATATGTTGAAGAAAAAAATCATCATTTCCGTGTTTCTAAGTGTTGAATAGACTTTGTGAACACAAAATTTCCTCTTATTCATTCCGCGAACGTATTAAAACATTTAGTCAATCATTCTTAAGCTTAACCTTTGCATCAACGGAAAAACACAGTGTGATTAGCTTTTCTATAGATTTTTAATTTGTCACTAACAGACAGAGCTTGTCGCAGAAAAACCGGGATTCGCAGTGTCAAACACTGAGTATTCATTTAGTGCAAAACATGTCGAATGCATCGGTGAATGCTATTGCATGGTTCAACTATGTCAATGTTCAAATGAATCGATATTTTCCGATTCCATTTATTGTCTTAGGAACCATCGGAGTTATTTTAAATACGATTATTTTTACGCGTCGAAATCTTTTTCAAAATTCCTGTGTACAATATTTACTCGGTAATACATTATCGAATTTAATTGTTTTATATTGGGTTGCTCTGACACGAATATTTTCGGATGGCTATAATAATGATTTAAGCGTTCGTTCAGATACATTTTGTAAAATTCGGTATTTTCTAACTTATTTTTCTCGAGCATTATCAACTTGGTTTATCGTTTTGGCATGTTGTGATCGTTGGCTATCGAGTACTCAAGCAAGAAATCGTTATAATACAGTTATTTTTGCACGTCAATTAATGGCCGTTACTTGTATTGTTTGTTTTCTAGCATTTTTTCATGTTTTATTTCTATTTGGTGTACAAACAAGTTCAACATCAGTAACATGCTATGCTCGAAGTGGAATCTATCGTCTCCTATCAGATCTACAATATTTAACATTTTATGCATTGGGTCCACCAATTTTAATGTTAATATTTGGTTTATTAACATTGAAAAATCTTCGAAATAGTCGTCGACTCGTCCTACCTAATAATCAAAATTTAACCTCAGCCAAACAACGTTCAATTCAGCGACGTGATAATCAACTATTAATGATGTTATTACTTCAAGTTATGATTATTATTTTGTTTACGTTACCGTTTGCCATACAAAAATTAGTCGACACATTCATTCAAAAATCTAATCAGACACCGGTCCAAAAAGCTCAGTATGACCTCATAGCGGGCATTCTACGGTTGATTTCCTATGGTTCACATGCATTCGGCTTTTTTTTCTATACATTATCGGCGAAAATCTTTCGAAATGAATTATTACGTATTATAAACAAAATTTATCAATGTTTTGCTGGAAAAGATCTTATTTCATCAGCACGAACGGACATATTCGATGGAATAACTCGACGTAATGATATCGATATGACACAAACTATGTAAAAATCATAATAAAAAAGACGTTTTTTTTTCTTGTACTGCCTGAAGAATATATGAAAATAACGCAAAGTTCATTTTGACAAGTAAGTGTCGAGATTAAATATGGAAATGCAAATTTCGTTGTTTAATATTTAGAATAACAAAAACAGTTTTATATTTTTATCACTACTGACGCAGAAAATAATCACTAAAAATACATCGGAAAGATGATTATAGGAGATGAGATTATGTTTGAACATCTAATTTGGTATTGTTTCTTTCATCATGAGAGTTGATTATGTTATTTACTTGATTTTTTTTTAATGACGTCTTTATTTTTTGACTTATTCGTCCAAAATAGTCACGTCTATGATTAATTAGCGATAAAGCGTAAATACGCGAATGCAAAATCAATCATGCAGTCATTTCTATTTCATTAAAATTGCTATGGTTGTCGGTTTAATCGTCGCTGGTGCTCTCGCTGGTGCAGCTGTTGGCGCAGCTGCACTCGGCGTTGGCATGGCTGCAGCTGCAAAAGTAGGCTCAGCTTATGGTAAAACTGTACACGAAATGTACGATGAACAACGTGTAGCAGATTACTACAATCAACAAGCTTATTATCAGCATGCTGGTCGATCGAGACATCATGGTTATTATCCATCTAGCTCTGGCCATCATTATTATTACTATGGTTCTCGTTATTAAACTTGTTTATTTCTTCTTTCTTTTTGCTAAATCAATCAATAAAAAAACGAACGATTTATTGTTCTGTTATATTTTTCTTTTTTTATTTTATTCGATATGAATTTAACAAAACAACAATATGAAGAAAAGACGAATGTTGGATGTTAATATCTTTTCTATTAAGATTTCAACATAATGAATTCTTTTTGTTGTTTCTCTTGTTTGTTGAACTTATGAATCGGCTACTGTTACTTCAACATCCACACCTGGTTCAATGCTAAACAAAATTTCGAAATTAGATTTCATTGACATTGGTTTAGTTTTTGTCTATTTACCTAATCGATGTGATTTGTTTAACAATTTCCGATTTCGAAAGTAAATCAACTACACGTTTGTGAATACGCATTTGAAAACGATCCCATGTTTTCGAACCTTCACCGCAAGGTGTTTTACGTGTTGTAATACGTAATGTTTTGGTTGGCATACGAACTGGTCCTTTGACACGTATTTCTTCATCTTTAGCCTTTTGAATTAAATCCGCACAGACTTTTTCAAGTGATTTTACGTTTCTTGATGTTAAAGTAATACGAATTTTGTATTCTTGTTGTTCACCAGCACCACCTTGAGCTGGAACTTTACCGGTTGTTGGATCTTTTGTAGCCATAATTGATCAAGATATTCCGAGATAAATCTAGAAAAATCAAAACGAACAAGAATTCAATCGTGATATTTTTCATCGCTTGAACTTGAATATTTAAAAACTGCTTCAGAATAAACAAGTGTAAGACTAACTCGTAAGTAAAAAAAATGTTTCTAACCAATTGGATTCATCACAAATCCATGGATTTTCATCATCGAACAAGGAAATTTTTTTTCGACTTTTTTTTTCAATTCATTAAAATAAATAAATTCATTTTTTTTCCTCGAATAAATTGTTTTCGATTTGAATTTTATCGAAGAATAATTCAATGCGATCATGAGTGACATCTGTTTGATTCGAGTGGTTAATCAATCGAAGAATCACGATTAAGTAACATAAGAACGAACGAAAAAAATAGGAATCAGATTTTCTAGTTAACTAGCTTATTTATTCTTTCCGTGCCGTGATGATTTTCGGTGGAGCTGTTACTGTAGTTATTTGTAGTTTATCTTTCATATTTTTTCTTCTCTGGCTAAGTCTTCGGTATGAATAATCTTTCGATTGACGATTCGAAAATAAACAAAATCTGTCTGTCTATCTATTTAGTTTATTTTTACTCTATCTCAAATTGTTTCATGACATTCATGTTGAATATCAATCAATATTCTTCGATAAAATTCTTAGTTTACAAATCAATCATCGATTATTTAATTTACATATTCGATCGATTGAATTTTTTTCATCATTTTCATTAGTCAATTGGCGATTACCGACGATAACAATTCATCATGTTCAAATTCGAATGCATTCAAAACAAACAACGAAATCGAAAGATAAATATTCATCGACTAGGAAATTCTCCTATCTCAAAGTAAATTGCGTTTTGTTTTTGCTGACGTCATTTTCATATTTTGGAATATTTAGTATTTTTCAATTCGAATTGAAGACTTAGAAATTCAGTATGAAAACATTCAAACAACATTTCAACGTTTGACAATCTATTCTGTGAATACACCGAATAGTATTAAGTAAGAAGAAGACAAAAATATTCAAATCATTGATTGATTCTTTAGTTCTGATATGTGGATAAATGGAGAACATGTTGAATTATCATTTATTGATCAAACAAATTTCGTTCTATTGAAATCATCGTGGAAAAATCTCGAAATTCAAACAGATTTTCAACAACGTTTGCTTTTGAATACCAATTCTTGGTCAACTGAATTCCATCAAAGTTCGTTCAATATAAATAACTAGACAAACAATTGAATTGACTTGTTTTTTTTTGTTAAAAGAATTACTCGATAATTATCTACAAACACCAATCTCTTCACCCGAACGTCGGTCAACATTTCGCTATATTGATACAAATTTCATTTCTGACTCGACTCCAAAATTACCAACAAATCTGCTCGCGAAATTTGATCAATATCTTGATTATCTTCATGATCCATTTTTTAATCTTTCAATTCGACAATTTGATTTAAAATACATATCCCCGTACGATCGATTTCAAAACGCTTTCAATCTATTTTATTTTTGCTTTGTCTAGACAAACTATTCGTACCTATCCAACACTTGATACAGTAACATTTTCATTTCACAATTCATCGAAAACATCGCCAGAAACTCGACATGCATATATCGCGAATTTTCGAGTTCATTCACCATCGAATCTTGTCATTCATGGCCTATGTCATTTAACAGTTTGTAGACAAATGAAGTTCTCGATAGATTTCATCGATTTCTCTTAGGTATATCCCGTTCGAATTGAAGTCACTTGTCAATTCAATGAATTTCATATTCAATTGCATGAAGAAACAATCGAACAGATAATTAATTGTCTTCCATCAAAATCATCATCATCATCACCAGCATCGATGAAGTAAAAACAATTGATTTACATTTTGAATAATAATTGAAATATTTAGCTCATTGAAATTTGATCGACAGATTGATCTATCATTTCAATTTCTCAATCCAACATTTCATTTGAAACTAAATGAAATTCATTCATGGTTTATTATTCAATTAAATTTTCTTAAAATTCTCTTTCAATCAAGTCAAACTATCGATAAAAAGTACTGATTTTGTATTGAATATCTGTTTGTTTGACTATTATCGTTCGAATAGATCAATAATTGAATTGAAAAATTTACTTCTCTATACAGTCGACGATTTAGATAATAAACAATTGACAAATTCTCAATATTTATTTCATGAATTAGAAAAAAAACATATTTGGAATTGTTTAATCTTTCTTCCCAATGCAAATATCAATGTACGAAAGAAAAAAAAAGTTGAAATTAATAAATTGTACTAAAAAAATTCTTTTCGATAGATTTCAATGAATGAAATCATTGCAATCAAATCAGAAATCAATGGCATGAGATTGCAAATTGATCAAGTATTTTTCACGATCTACAAACGTCTACAAACAATGATTCATTCATCGAAAATTTCCAATCAAAACTCGAATTCATCGAGAATCGAATTTTCATTACATATGAAATCGTTATCGATTATTATTTGTGATACTAAACCAAGTAAAATTAGAAATGAATATTGAGATATTTTTTCAATTGATTTTTCTTTTAGTTTATTTATTTTTAACAATATCAACTATTCGTGTTAGCCGAATGGATTTTGATTTGAAAAAGATTTCAGCGTTTCTCGATGTACAACCATCGACACCGATCGTTAGTTCATTTGCATTTCTATGGAAATAATTATTTGACAATATTTGCTTTTCAGTCATTAAGTTCGTTTGCATGTGGACAAAAATTGATCGATATTCGTCGATTAAATATTCAGAATCTATTTGTCGAATCTTCGAAATTAAAAATCTCAATTCCAAATAATCTGACATTAGTTTGGTCAACGAAATTTCATCTCTTTCTCTATCGTTTAATTCAATCATTGCCTATGCATACACAACAAAATAGTCGAACGTCTCAAACACTATTCGATCAGATCGAATGTCGTGTTGATGGCATCGCACATTTCTATGTACAATTATCCAATGATTGCCGGTAAAAAGAAAATTTTAAAAAAGCAAACTCGATAATTGAAGTTTGTGTTTAGAATTCATTTCGAATTTCATCAATTTTTCTCGGAATTTTCTCGTGCTCAAATTGAAATGACGATGCAATGTTCACATTTAATGATCGATTGGGAAAAACAATGTATTTTTAATCTGCGCGTATGTGACATTCATCTTCTTGTTTTGTTGTATGGAATGAAGATGTTATCTCATTTTGAAATAGGGTATTTCGTTTACACGTATGACTCATTCAGATAAATTAACAACCGAGAGAATTGTATTGAAAAAAACGATTGAAACAATGTCAATGCTTTCCAATCGAGCGAGTCTCGTCGAAATTGAATCATTTTCAATTCAATTTCCATTCGATTCAGCGTTTAATACCGTTGTTGAAAAGGTTGATTTCAAAAATGAAAACTTATTCGTTTGATTATTTTTCGATTTTCTAGTCAATTAATATACGTAAATGGTTGAAACGTTTGCATAGAACGAATGGTGATATGTCAACAGATTTTCTTCAAGAAGTTCCAAAACATACGATTTCGAACGATGTTTGGACGGATCTATCCATTAAAATCAATGTTTGTTTGTTTGCTTATTTAATTAATTGAAAAATGATTTTTTATGTTTGATTTTTCAAGGATTTTGAATTGACGATAGTCGATGATTTATTCGAAGTGAAATTATTTCAAAACTATTGCGTATGAAAACGAGAGAGAGAGAGAGAGAATAGATTTAAGTTTGTATGTTTATTTAGTTGATGGCTGATGAATATCAAGAACGTGAGATACGTGAATATGAACTACAACGTCGTATCGATGAATATGAACAACAATCAAAACCCTTTCATAATATTTCTGAATTACGTCAAGCTTTATCCGAAGCTAATTCGAGTATTTATGTAAAACGTAGTTTACAAACGAATTATGATGAAAATAAACATCGTATCAAACGAAATCTCATCCGTTGGCATTTGAAAGAAGTCAATCTACTGGCGTTTGCGGATCAATCGTGGACAGGAAAAGAAAATGTTCTAAATCTTATTCATAAAATTGATTCTGAAAGTACACAAATTCCAATTGATACAACTGATCTCTGTACATTATGGTGTCGATATGTTATTTTAAAATGTGACGAATGGTCAATACATTTTCGAGATTTTCGACAGCCTCTTTGGCAAATGCAACAGTTCAATTTATGGGGACATATTTGTGCAGCTGAAACGACGCCAATCAGTCTCGATTCAATTCGAACACCATGGATAGAAATAGGCGAACCCTATGAATCAAATCCCGTTCAAGTACAACGTCTTCTTTCGCCATTGAAATTCTATCACGATATTAATTCGGATATTGATTCATTTTTAATCTCCTATGGTCCAGCTGTAAGTGGATGACATCGTTTAAATTGAAGTGTGTTTTGTTTTTTCTCTCTTTTTCATAGTGGGAGAACACGATGGCACAAGTAAATCTTTGTTTAAATGGTATAACACCTCGAGCTAATGATCCTTCGCCATTACTTCCATGGTGGGATAAGATTCGTCTTTATCTTCATGGTCGATGGTCGTTTACATCGAAGAAAATGTCGTGGCTCTATCATGTTGCTTCAAATCCATATAATGATACCGAGGAAATGGAATGGCTTTGGGATCAAGCATTTGTCGATTGGACAAATGGAAAATTTATTATTCAAGCGGCCAGTTTATCGATTAAACTACGAACAAGTTCGAAATATGACGATTGCTGTCTACTTTACTTGCCCACGGTTGACACAAGGTATTTCACGACGAATGAAAAAAGAAAACAAAAAGCATAACATCATCTATTTGTTTCGATGTTAGAGTTTCGTTGAATTGGTTATGTCATGGCAATCCAAATGATCATCACAGTATTCGTTTATATACACGAAATGCTGTCACATCTTGGCAAAAATCTCAGGTAGATTTTAGTTGAATGGTTACGAAACGAATCGATTCGAACAGCTCATGTTCGAGTCTACATGTGTGATATGATGTTTTTCTATTGATAAGTCAGTCTGACAAAAAATCTTTCTGATGCTAACTTTCTATTTGCTGATCACACAAATAAATCTTCGTCAAATATTTTGTCAAGTCTTTTGCATATTCTGTTCTTTAGCTTCATGATTCCTATGCAAACTATCGGTCACATCATTTGAAATTCTCAGCGAAATTCGAATGTAAAGACGTACCATCAGATTCAAAACCACCCACATGTACAATCTACGCAAGTACACTTCGATTCTGCGAACGTGTCAAAGTAAATTCAATTGAAGAAATGTATTTTGTTTTCTAACGAAATATTTTTTAGAATACAATGATGTCTATCACTCGTCCGACACGTCGTGGACGTTTATTCCTACCAGCTGGCGAAACAATCGTTCTGCCACGTAAACCTCTTCTATCTCGACATTACGAAGCACTTGAATTTCAATTCATTGTGCCACAATTTCGTGTTCAATATCTCACGTCATTTGCTCGTAAAACAGGCTTTCAAGTTGATTGTCAATTATTTAATTTCATAACCTATCAAGAACTGAATCTTATCGATTATAATGATGGTCTTTCACGTCGACCACGAATTCTTTGGAAACCAAAAATGATGAATTTACATTTAAAACGTGCGCAAACATGGCTACTACGTGATGTCAATGAAGACAAAGAATTAAATGAAGTCAATCAACAAGAATCCGATCAAAAACGAACGTTTTTCCTGAGTTTAGACAGTTTAATTTACATACGTTCATCATCTGTCGGCAGTCAAAGTAGTACACATTCAGTTTTAATCGATCAATTAAAAGCTGTTTGGAATTTAATGAATCGGCGAACGATATTTCTCATTTATGAACGTTATAAAAAAAATAATATTCTTCGATCGAATCTTTCGAATCCATTTGCTAAAGAATTAGAACATATTGAACAAGAAAAACCATCTCTTCCAACACTGTCAGCATCATCATCATCAGATCATTCGACAATCGATGAAAATTTCACGAAAACAACAACAACAACAACCACAACACCCTCCTCAACAACTAGTGATGAATCAATTCTAGTGAATACAAATGGTACAACAACACAACATTCAACATTAGCATCATTTCTCGATCAATTAATCAATGAAAGTCAACATAAACCAAGTGTCGATCTTGATCCTGTATGTTTTAGCTTTATTTTGTTTGCAAAAACGAACTTGTCTTTCTGCATAGATTGCCGATGCATCGGTCTCGCTAGTCGGTCTTCATCAATGTACAAAAGAAGATGTCGACGAGCATACATTACGAATTGAACTAACCGACAGTCAAATAGCTCTATGTGGCATTGAATCACGTGGTTATATTATACTTTCAGCTGCTTTGGCTTTAGTCGATCAATATCGTCACAAACCGGTCTGGCGTGATGAACAACTTTGTGATAAAACTTCTTGGCAGGCGAATCTTCAAGGTATGCAATATTTTGCAACGACAATTTCTTCGACAGATGACACCGCAAAACAATCATCAACATCGAATGATATCGACGATCATAATAAGATTAGTTGGGTACCACGATGTGATATTCGTGAAGAAAATACATTGCTCGGCGAGTCATCTCGAAGTGTCGTTGGAAGTATAACAACGAATAATGGTTGTTGTGATCAACAATTGCAATGTATTATTTCGAAATCGAATGCAACGTTATCGTATGTGTTCTATACTGAACAAACACAAGAAGAAACAACAGATACAAATATCGTCATACCGGTAGAGAGAGAAAGAGGGAGAGACAAATAACCTTTGAAAATATCTACGTATCTATTCTAGCCATTTGTAAAACCTTCGATTAATGAATCGAATCCCATTGGAGAAAGTGATCGGTTATTAGTCGATTCGTTTACTTTTGTTCATCATGATATACAATTGTCGACAAATTCAGTTTGTTGATTGTTAAGTTGAAATTCGTTTCTTTTGATTGATTTTCTTTTTCAGTCACAATATCGAACCATCATGGATATTGTCAATAATCTCTTGTTATATGTTGAACCGAAAGAAGAAGTAGAAAAATTTGACTTTGAAATATTTTTGAAAATCCCGAACGATCAATTAATTCTAGGGAACAAATAATAAACTTCGTAAACTTCGTTTTCAAATTCAAATCGCTAATAATCTTCCTGTTTTACGCGAAAGTATTCGTCATTTACTCGAACGTGTTCGATCGACCTTAGCTGAATTACGTCGACTCGAACGAGAAATCTACTATTACAGTCGATATAACCACACTCGAAGTCAATCGTATTCATCCGAAGATGAAGAAGGCATCACACATGAACGTCGATCATCATGTACATCGTCTGAATACGAACGATTACAAAAATCCTATACATTCGTTAAAATTGAATTAAATAAATTAGCTGAAAAATTGGGCATGATGTGTGCTGTTTATAAGGATATGCAATTAGCTCGAATTGTTAAACTACGAATTGCATCGACAAGTTGATTAAGATTGAAGTTTTGAGATTGATTGAAAATGTTTGTCTTCGATATTTTCTAGGTAATAAATTGGCACGATTAGAACGAAGATACGAACTTCATGGTGGATCAATCACATGGTATATTAAACATGATGATGGACAAATACCAAATGCTCAGTTTTTATTGAGAAATATTTTATATACGAAACGTTATTATGAAAATGGAACAAACGAACATTCGATTAGTATTGGTCAAGCTAAAGTTGATAATCTTCTGCCCGATGATCGATATCGAACAATTTTAACGGCTAATTGTCAACAACAACAAACAATGATCAGAGTCTATTGTAAAGAAGGAGAATCTGTCGGTGGTATTGCTGTTAAAGAACATCTTGGTAAAATTTAACTTTCCAAAGAAAAAGAAAAAGAAAATTAAACAAAAATCTATCTAATTCGATTAGAAATCAATGTAGCACCTTTGGTTATTCAAATGACACGTCGATTTTCTCAAATGTTAATGGCGTTCTTATTTCCGAATAAGAGTCAATCAAATAATGAAATGAAAACATCGACTAAACATTCAACATTCAATACTGATAAACGTCGAACACGATCGGCTGAGGTGAGAACTATCAAAAAATAGAAAATACAACAAAACCTATGCATTCGAGGGATCATTTTAACAAATTCTATAGATGATGTTACGTCGATTCAGTCATCGAATGTCGTCTGATATTCGTTGGGTATTCATAAGATTTTTCTAATCTCCTATCGTGTGGTCTTCACATTCTACACTCTACTTACTCATAGTCATCATATGTATTCTCTCTCATGTCTTTTTTTTTCAAAACTACTCACATTGAACTTTCTTTTTATGGATTGATTCGGATTTCGAAAACATTGTTTTATTTATTCGTTTTAGGGCGAAGAAGAATTACTGCCGGGTCGATCGTTATTCTATTTCAGCATTCATGATCTGGATGCCATGGAAAAACGAGCAAAAAATACACTTACATTTCAGTATATTAAAATTCCTGAAGTATCCTTGATTGTTTCATATAAAATTCGAGTAAATCAATTGAATTTGTCATTCAAATAAGACGAAAATCTTTCCTAGGGCACAAAAGAGAAGAAAATTGGTGATTTAGAAAATGCACATATATCATTTCCAACACTTGAATATCGAAATTTGACATGCAGTTGGCATGATCTTGTTTTAGCAATTAAATCCGATGTGAAGACAGTTTTACTTTCGCAAGCTATTCGACAAAATATTAATCTACGTTTACCATTCATTGGTAAATCGACACGAGCTCAAAATCAACAGTTATTAGCTACGACCGGAGGTGGTGCGACAGGCGAAGGAACGCCTCGAGTTCTTGTCAATTCAGATCTGATGACAAATCACGATGTCGCAAATACGAGTGAACAAGAAGAAGAAGAACAGAAAAACAAAATGAAACTTGTTCTCGGCACGAAAATATCGAAAGTAATTCGAATATAAAATCAAAAGATGATTTCAATTGAATTCTATTTCGTTTCATAGGATCTTATAACACAATTTAAACGTCGGAAAGACACTTAAAATTTTTTAATTGTTTTTTTTTTCTTTTGGTCAGACAAAAAGCTATAAGCCAAACTCACAAATTTTATTTTTTTATAATAAAACTAAATGCTTTCTCTATTTTATTCGTCCGTTTCCTTTTTTTTGTACAAACAAACGACCAGTCACACAATTTTTAGATGACAAATAACAAAATCTTTCAATGTTCTCTCTGTCCATTCTATGCTGCCTACGATCGATATGATGATAAATACGTTGATCTAACAATTAGTTCGACAAAAACAAAAAATGTACCAGCAATAACCATTGATCTCTTCGAAAAAGTCTATCTTATTCGTGATCCATTTATTTCAGTCAAAGATAAAGATAAAGACGATCAAACGAAAATATCATCTCTAATCATTGGTACAACATGTTCGATCTGTTCATGTCCTGTTTGCATACATTCAGATTGTAGTCTGTTTTACACACGACGATTTTGTTTGAAATGCTTTGCACAATATCGTAGCGAATTTCCAAGAGAACTTCTCGATGAAATCGGAGAAAAACGTTTAGAAAAATTTTTGTAAATAAATAAATAAATGCGAAGTCTTATGATTTTGTTTCGTTTCTTTTTCTTCTATAACTTTATCAGAGAACAAATTGTGTTTATGACATCGAAAAAAAAATATACAGCAAAAGAAGAGAAAAAAAAACAAACAAACAGAATCATAATAAAGTCAATACACAAGAAAAAAGAAGAAGAAACACTGGGCTAACTCGCATGATCTCTCTTAAGAATTAAGGCGAATTGAATTGTGAAATCAAAGACAAAATGAAACGAAGAAGAAGAAGAAGAAGAAAATGACGAAAAGGATTCGAGTTGTGGTATATGAATGACTGTGTTCTGAATTCGATCAATTAAAACTTATCTGAACATATTAATTAATCGAACTAAATTTCAGGTAGATAAAAGAAGAAAAAAGACAAAGGGCTCAAGATGACTAGAGAAGAGAGAGAGAGAGAGAGTGACAGAGACAGAAGACCGGATAGATATACATAGAAGAAAAAAAAAAGAATAAAACTACACATCTGTTTCAACGTTTAGTGGTTCATTCGATGAATTATTATTATTATTCAATGGATTCGCTGTTGAAGGTTTCCGCTGTATTAGCTGTTGCGTCGGAGATGTTCGAGTCGTTTTATGGTTAATCGACGTCGAACGAATTGTCGGATCATCAGCTGCACAATACGAATGTAAAAAAGCGTCGGTTTCATCATAATTATGATACATATCTGCTGATGAAATTGATTTTTTCTTATGAGTACTTCCTGTACCACCGGCGCCATCGGCCGTATTCGTCGACATTGTTAAACCGAATTGATCTGTATTGATATCTGCTGCTGCATTTGAATATTTAATATCTTTTTGTTCCTCCGAATCAATATCTCGATGATAGAAATAATTAAAATTGGATACAATAACAGGTACTGGCAGGGCAATTGTTAGTACACCAGCTATAGCACACATTGAACCAACAATTTTACCGAATATACCAACTGGACGCATGTCTCCATAGCCGACCTAATCGAAAAGAAACAAAAAATGATTTTGCCAATAAAAACAAAAATCATAAATCAATAGCAAACCGTCGTCATAGTGATCATTGCCCACCAGAACGCATCGGGTATCGATTTAAAAAATGATTCAGGTTCGCCTTGTTCAGCAAAATAAACCGCCGACGAGAAGAGTATAACGCCAATGAATAGAAAAAATATCAATAGAGCTAATTCTTGCATACTTGCTCGTAATGTTTGCCCGAGAATTTGCAAACCTTTTGAATGTCTCGATAGTTTAAATATACGAAAAACTCGCACGAGTCGAATAACACGAAGTATAGCTAATGACATTGCTTGATTCGATTTGGTTTTTTCTTCAGCGAGGATTGTAAATAAAGTTATGAAATATGGGACTATAGCGACAATATCAATAATATTCATCATTGATTTAAGAAAGACAAGTTTCAATGGACAAGAAAGTAGACGAACAATTAATTCAAATGAAAACCATATTATACAACATGTTTCAATGATAAAAAATGGTTCAGTTAATTCAGGTATGTCATCTTCTTCGATTGTTAAACGTGATGAATCATACGATGTATTATCAGCTGGTCGAACACGATATCGTTTGAATTTCGGCAGAGTTTCTACATAAATATAGAAACAACAAGTATAAATGAGGTTCTAATTAAATTTTCACAAGAAAACTTGTCCGATCCTTCGTCACTACCTACACGCCTATCAGTAAGCTTATCAATTTGGTATACTAAGTAAAAGAGAAAAGATATTCGCTCTTCGTTTGATCCGATCGGAAAGACAAATTGAGGCAAGGTCATGATTTTTTGTTCTTACCAAGACAAAATATGACAATTGACATAAGGATAACAGTAACTGAAATAATTGCAATAACACGAGCCCATTGAGATGTTTCGGGATATTCGAATAGAAGCCAGATTTTTCGTTGAACATCTTTCTTTGGTAATATACGTTCTTCTTCTTTAATAAAACCTTCGTCTTCACGAAATTTATTAAATGCATCTTCGCCTAGCTCGAAAAATTTGATTTCTTCAGTAAATACATCTAAAAAGAATATTTACTATTTGGATTAGCATTCAAAAAATGAGTTTTTTTACCGATTGGTACATGATTTGGTCGTCGTAAACGACCGTTTGATTGGTAATAATAGAGTATTGCATCGAAACTTGGTCGATTTCGATCGAAAAAATATTCATTACGCAATGGATCGAAGAATCTCACTCGTCGTGATGGATTGCCGAGAAGTGTTCGAGGAAAATTATTGAGTGTTTGTAATTGTGTTTCAAATTTTAAACCCGATACATTAATAACAACACGTTCAGTTGATTGAGAATCATTTTGTTTGGAGATTAATAATTGTTCTTCATGAGTTAAATCATCATCAAGTGGACGAGAAAATGCCCTAAAGTTAATTGAAATTGACATCGATCAAGCAAATCAATCTCGTGGTATGAAAAGCGGTTTGTTTGTTTTCGAGAAAGATATTTTTCTGTTTTTTTTTTGTATGTGTGTATGTATATTTATACCGAGAGGTTACTCACAGCATGAGCAGTCGTTGTTTTTTCTTTGCCTTAGATATATCTTATTGGCATGAAATACATTGCAGTAATAACAATTGTAACATGTGCGATGGTTTTGCTCCTGAGAGCAATAACACAATCAGCACTGTATTGATACAAGTCGATGAAAATGTTGGCAACAGAGAGAGCGAAAGAAAGGAAAAGCTCGACTGAGAATATTAGATGTCATTGACAACTATCAACGTCTTCTGTCATTTCATTTATTAGAAGTCGACTCGAACGAAAGAAAGGTTAATTCTATTGATTAATATTCGATCATAGTCCTAACTGAATTTTGATTTCATCAATAGATACATATAATAATTTGATTTAACTGAATAGTGAGATATGACGAACTGACTCGTTTGCATTTATCTGTCTATCTCTGTTTTCCAATTATTTTCGCATCCAAGAACTTCTGATGATAAGACCGAAAAGAAAAAAAAAGAGAGAGAGAATAGATGATGTCAACGATGTTAGTCAAACAAGGACATAGAAAAAAAACCACATACACGCATACACACACATCTGTATATCAAAGAAATACTTCTTCTTTTTTTTGTGTCTAGGTTTTTCTTTCTTCCGCTTGTTGAGATTAATTATAAGGCTATTTTTCATTCATTTAATGTCCATTTTCGATATCAAGGAAATCCTATAAAAAAGGTCATTTTCAAACCGTAAATGAAGTTAATTATACTTCGGTAATTAATCATCATCACGTAGAAAAAAAAAGAAAACATTTCATCGACTATTGACACTATAATCATCTTCTAATGATAGATTTAAACATTGGCTAGGTAACCTTTACTTTCATAATCGATTTTACTAATCGGTCGACTTTCGATCATTCTTTGACATTATCTTTTGAGAATCACGAGTATACAGTAATTGATATTGTCTTAAAGAAAAACAGAACTAGTGCTTTGTTGTTTTGGAAACAAAAAGCTTTTATATTTTTTTTTGACGTATCTTAATTCAATATTAGTTTATCTATTTTTAATGTTCAATTTAGAGAAATCGTTTTCTATATATATATTCAAAAATTTTTCTCCAATTACTCGGAAACTTATTTAAATAATTAAAAAACACAAAGATTTGCTTCATGATATCTATATACATGAAAATATCCATTTAGATAGGAAAAAAACATCAAATCATTATCTCGATCTATCCATTTTAATAAATCACTGAGTAGTTAGTTACATGTAGAAAACGACAATTCTCTGACAATCTCGTCTCATTTTTTTTCTATTAATTGCTATATATATATATATATAATAGACACACACATGCGCAGACTAAAGATCAGATATTAACATGCAAATGATAATAATCGAGGTTATTTTCTCACCTAGCAGCAACTGCTACACTACCAGGTACAAGACAACTAACAATCGAAAATCTATTGGAATCATCATCCAATAATGCTGAACCAGCAGCACTACTCAATGGATCATGTGATAAGCCATGGTGAACCACAGACATGTGTCGACTTGCTCGACCTGGTCCTGTCGATTGATCATTAGGAAAGTCTACTCCACGACGTCGTGTTGTTTCATGACTGTTTGTAGATAGAAAGAAAAAGATGAATAAGGAAATTATGACAGGAGTTTTTCAACTTACAGCGAACGATCGGTAAGAATCATTTAAAGGAGAAGAAAAAAGAAAGAAAGAAGAGAGAAGAAAAAGAAAAGAAGACAGATTATTTCAATGTAGATATATTCTTAGAGACGATGTATCTTAACGAATGAGACTTCTGTCAAAGATATGAAAAAAAAAGAAAGAAAGAAAGCGTAAAAAGAAGAAGAAGAAGAAGAAGAAAGAAAAGAAAAGAAGAAAGATGATATTGATAGTCACCGGACGAACATAAAGAAGAGTAAAGAAACAAACAAGTCAAACAGAATATGAAGATGACGTTTTGCTAATGGGCCTATATACATGCATACATACAAGAGTAACAACAACAACAAACATCAATGAGAATAGAAAAGCAGAAACGAGGCAATAAGAACATTACTCGAAGTCGTACTAGAGATATGTTAGTAATCGGATATGGTAGTAGTCGAAAGCGTACAGTTATGCTATATCAATCAATGACGTCAAACTGTCGAAAGATTAACAAAGATGCTCTCACTACCTAGATTACGACGAGAATATTTCGTCCATCATTAACTGAATATTTGTGTCATTGAATGTACAATCTTTCTCTGATATAACTTTGCTTTCTTAGTTGCTAACAATTGAAATATCAGTGCAACATGACATACTGAATGACAATAGAAGAAGTCAAATCTAAAAATCTGTGCAGAATTTGTGTACACAATCAACAAAACAATAGTAATAATATAATATTATATCGGTGTTTTTAATCTTCTCATTGTTATTTTTGTCTTACTTTTTTTTTTATTAAACTTAATGTTTAATCGAGATACTTAACGAGAACTTCGTCGTCCTTGACAAAAGTTATTTCAACAGATGGATGATTTATCACTTTGACACACATGTGTATATTTATCTTCCCCTTGCATATAATCGACGCACACACACACACACACACACACATATATATATATATATATACATACATATCTATTTCTGTCCTATTCTTTTGTTTTGCAAGTCTCCGAATTACAAATGATCTCTTCTGTTTTTTTATTGTCTTCGATCGATACGCATAAACACACACACAAAGATAGATATATATTTACATAAGAATAGAATAATATTTAAAAATTTCATATCGTTTGATTCACTTACGAAATGTCACCAAAAAGAAGTGCACTAGTCAATGTTGGTTGCCAAAAGGAGACGGCAGCAGCCATAGCCATGATATGATTGTTTTATGAAAAAAAATCTCTACTAAACTCTTGACGCTATATTTCTTACAATAAAAAAGAACTAGTCGACCGACCGTCAAGTAAATTGCTCCTAGAAAGCTTTTTTGTATATATATATATATATATGTGTATCATTTTATTGTCGTTTTTTTTCTCTTATTATTATTAAGAAAACACCGGCAAGTAAATGCAACGAACGTACGCCAGAAAACCATTTGTCAATGTAGCAAAGAGAAAAGAAGACGAAGAAGAAGAAAAGACGAGGAATATGCAAGAAGTCCATTTGGCAGATGGATGATTCAATGGATGAATAACTGTTTGACAGTATATATATATATATATAATTATTTTTTATTAATGTGTTTATTTAACACTCCTAGTTAACACTCATTTCTATATTGTCATTTCTGTAAAAATAAAATAGTCGAAGTTTGTTTTTCTCTTTTTTGTTTACTTACATTGGATGTTCATTCAATGAAACATGTTGCCACACCGTTGCCATCGTCATCTTGGCAAGTTTGAATAAATATTGAATTAAATTAAGAGAAAATTGCCTTTTTTCTAATGAGTATGCGTTGAGAAAAACAAACAAACAATCATTCGTCGTCGTATTTTTGATTTATCATTCTATACATTAGAAATCCCATCGTCAAACTCGTAGTGCTTTGTGTCTTGTTTGCCTTCCAAACCGACAACAGTCATTGCTTTCCATTTTCTTTCAATGCCGGTCGCATTGGTCTCGTCATTTCTCAATGTATAGTTAACAAGACGTGGAGAAAAGACTGCGGAGATGTTGTATGCAGAACGGATGATGAACATGCGCTCACACAAACTTATTCATTCATTTTCTTTTCCTTTTTTCATTCTTTTCCTTGTTTAGTTCTTTGTCGTAGTCTGCCAGAACACAGTTATATAAAGCTCTTTCTTCATCTAGTCGGAATGAGCGAGAAATACGCGTGCGTCGTGTCGAAAATTTCATTGAGCGCAACGACGAATCGCTGCAACAGAGAGAGAGAGAGAGAGGGTATTAGCATTACGTATATTATTCTTGCATATTTCTGTTGAGTTAGTATTGTCAGTGAGATAGGGGGGCAAAAGGAAAAGAAGAAAACTGTTAGTTCTCTCTCTTTTTCTTTCCTTTCGAGTTTTTCTTTTTGTTCTTTGAGTTCGAGACAAGCATGTTGTTGACAAAAAAAAGAATATATTGCCTACATTGAAGCCAAGCTCAACACAAAAAAAAAATACTAATAACAATAGAAGAGAATGAGAAAAAGGGCAGCAGAGAAAGAAAGAAAACTATTCAACTTATTTATAAGTGTATAATTGAATAATTTTTTTTTCTCTTTCATACGAAAATGACCTTGTAAACATTCGTGAATAATCTTTTTAATAACACGAATATTTCACATTGAACATTATTAAAAATGTTTAATTTTGATTTATCAAAAAAGAAACGAGAAAGAAAGAAAGAAAGAGCGTCAACTTACAATATTTGACTAATATTATATTTGCCTGGTTGACTACCTGTCGAACCATCGTAGTTGACTAATAGGGCATTTTCATGATCACGACGTTCATTTGCTTGTCGTCGATAGGATGATTGAGTTTCACTAAAACAATGATTTTCATAATTAAGAAAACAACAAAGAAAAGCAGCTATTTTAGAACTATCTTCTTATTGAATTAATTAATAGATAAAAATATTATAAACGAATCTGTCGATTCAAGGCCTAACAAATCTTATTCAAAGGTTTGTCTGTCATATTAGTCATTAGTTGTTAATATAAAATGTGACAAGATATGTCAACGATTGTACGGATTTGTTGATAAGATATAATTCTAAGCTATATTTATAAGGAATGCTCGACAATAATAATAATAATAATAAAACTATGAATGTATGGATTTCAATTTCTCTCGATTGGATTGGATTTTTATTGATATGCCAGATAAGAATAATTTCACAGGGAGAACACATCTATTTATAGTGCTATTAGCATTCCATTTTTTTTTCGATATATGACAAATTGAATTTGATTGCCACAGAATATTAGATCCGGTACGATAATGTATATGTAATGATGATTTACTTTTAATTTCGGAGAAGCAATCAGGGAAAAACAATAACTAAGCATAGAAATAAAGTCACTCGAAGGAATATTTAAAATTCATATTATTGACAAATCCATATTTATGCATGATTACATATGCATCATTGTCATCATGAGACTTCGATAGATATATTTCGAAAGCCAATTTTAGAATGTCATAAATTATGCGCAATATTTTCCTTGAATAATTCTTGAATCGAAAACTAGAATTGAAAATACTTACTATTCATTATAATTTGAAGCAGCCGCAATTTGAATCGTCACTGGCGTTCCCATGTGTTGAAGAGATTATAATATGTATAAATCATCATGATTCTTATTCATCTGTAAAATTTTAATAATTCAGTAACGGATGTTTCTTGTAGAGGATATTCTATTAGACGAGTAACTAGCATGTCTATAGTCTCATTTCCACACTCGGGTTTTCTGTCTCGAAAGAGATATCATAGAAAGCGATGATAGAATTGAAAGACTCAGGCATGTATAGAGAAATCATTGTTCCAATATTCTCTTTTCCGCCCTTTTCTATCTCTTTCCCGCCTTCTCTCTCTCTCTCGCTATCCTGCTCTTCCCTTTGCCTCTTCTCTCTTTATTTGATGACAACACTCACAAAATCGAACTCAAGATATTGATGCTCTTGATGGAAAAGCGAATCATCATCAGAAGCAACAGCAAAAAGAGGAAAACGAGAGAAAATGAACGCATGAATGTAAATGAATGTGTGAAAAAAAAGAAAACCAAGATTTTCTTCTTGTGTCTTATTTGTGCTCTTAACTACAATTTTCTTCTCGGTCTCTCTCTCTCTTTTCTCGTCTCTCCTATATTTTTTTTCTTCATAGTCATTCATCTCGTTTCTCAATGTTGAACTTAATCAACGCTTTTCCATCCGGTCGTTTTTCTTCTTCTTCTTCTTTTTTTGTCTCACTGCGAACATCATCATATGTCCTTCTAGAAATCACAGTTTTGCATCGTCAATATATATATATATATTAAATCGTATGTAAGCAAAAAAATAAAAGATTGAAGTGATGCGGAAATCGAACTGTTCCTTCCACATACATTATTTTCATTGTACGAGCGACAAAAAAAATAAATATCAATTTTTTCCAGCAAGTACATCGTTTTAGTCAATTCAACCATATCGTTTTTTTTATAGATCTTCTAAAACAATTTCGGTTTTTTGTCGACTGTCAATAAGCATATATGCCGATCTCTATTAGCCATATGTCAAGTAATTAGAATCGAGCATGTTTATCTATTTAGTTTTTCGGGCTCGATATTGATAGATAGATAGACAGATAGATAATGCAGCTAGAATCTATTTTTAGAAGGCAAAAGATAGGTTTTTTTTTTGTTGTTGAAAAAAAAAGTCAAAAGTCAATAAGTTATTGTTTATTTGTTTCGATTAATATTGCCATGGATGAACAGGCATGCGTTTGTAATCATTCCGATAGATTAATTCATTTGGTATGCGTTCAACATTTTCCCCCCAATCATCATAACAACTTTTCATCCAATGTCCACTTGACTTATGACAAGTACTTGACGGTATTATTGATGATGCCAATTGACGTTTGTCAAGCGCTGGCAAACCACGATAATCTCGTTGAGTCGTACTTCTTGAGGGCGGCAATGGATATAAATCATGTGAGAAAATCCAACCGTTTGTACCGCGAGCTGAATGAGGATTCAAACGTTTACCAAAACCCTTAGAAAGACGACAACAACAAAAAAAATAGAAATTTTCTATGGTTTGGAGATGAATTTTCATACTCGGCCAAAGTATTCTCCATAGTTTTGAATTATATTTCTATTATCATGTTCAGACAAACGATTGTTATATGTCTGAAACGAGAAAGAAACGAAGACAAACGATTTATGATCGATGAGAAATAGATGATCCTTTCGAAAACCTGTCGTCGTCGATTAGCAGCTAGAACTGATGGCGATGGTGGTGTAGGTGGCGAATTTGTGGGTAGAACAACTGATGGTGGCCTTGGATCAATCACTTGATAGAGCATTTGACCAGTTGTTGTTGCTGTTCGACGATCCCCAGTTGATTCGTCGCAACCATGATGTTTAAACTAATAATAACGTTATTATTAGTTTGTTGACACGAGAGACAAAAAAAATGTAAGAACAATAGTAGCAGGAGTGACAATAATATGAACGAATTATCTTTTGCACATATAAAAAAAAACATCAAGCAAATCCAATTTGTTCTGACTTTTATCCTCAAATGTTTGTCCTTTCTGTTTCGTTCCGCCAAACAAAAGCAAATCAAGCAAAAGGGAAGAAACTATATTGCAAAATCTAATCAATTAACTGAGATCGAAAATAATAATAATCAGCAGCAGCAGCAGCTAAGCTTATCCGTCTATTTTACCTTTGATTATCTTCATTTTCTTTTATGACAAAAAAAAGAACTTCTATGTATTCACAATTGCATTTTTTTTCTTACCCAGTAACCAGCCGGTTTCGCTCCTTTGGCTGATGGCGGTGGAATATGACGTCGATTTCTAATTACAGACGCGCCAGTCGTCGAAGCTTGTTGTTCATTATCAAATATCATGATCAATGTCCTTTTTTTCGTCTTATCTAAAGGAAATAATCTTTCGTGTTGTTTTGTATTTACACAAATATCTTTTTCAGCATGAATAAAATTCAAAATCAAGTTAAAAGAAAAAAAATGAAGATTTTTCGAGTCTGATTAGTTGCTTCGCTTTACATAATATACACTTTTTCTGCCTGAGATAGTTCGTAAATTTCTTTCGTTCTTGGACATGTAACTTTGCCATTATTTTGACTAGCCATTGCTTGAAGTGTCTAGAAGAGAAAAGATAAAAATAGACTCGATTAATACGAACTTTTCGTGACATACTTTCGATCCATAAACATAGCCGTTGGGCAACATTAACGGTGGATTACTTTCATTGATTGGTTCACGTGATTGAGCGCAGATTAATTTCGATACAGAACAATGTGCGTAAGGCAAAACTTTAGCAATTGTTTTGAGATGAACATTACAAACGGGACAATTCGGGTTTTTAACCGACGAAACTTTATCGAAACAAGTTCTAGAGAAGATTTTTTTCGTTGAAAAGATGCTCGTGTTTTGCAAAAGATTATTTACGGTGTTTTTAAAGCCGATAGACCACTTTGTAGAACGGCTGTGAATTTACTTTGTTGACCCATTTGATTTAATTTAAATAAATCCAGACGAAATTGATCGATTAATTTCGTCCAACGATTTTCATCGAGTAAAGTCTGAAGATAAAAAATAAAACGCCTTTTTTATACTAATATTTAGTTTTTATTTTATTTCTACTTGATAATCGGTATTCAATTCTTTTTTCGGTTGTTGTGAAACAACAAGTAAGCCCATAGCCGATTGAAATTCATTCAAATGTTGTTCAGGTATGGCTCCATTTAGATATTTTCGTGCGTGAACAATCGCTTCAGCACGTTTATTATTTCGAACAAGTTCAATAAATTCTTGCAAATGAATGCAAAAATCCAGCGTACTCTAGACAAATAAAAACGACAATGAAACAAAAAAGAACGAGTTTTTCTTGTCAACAAACTCCGTTTTTTTTCAATTTTGTTTTGTTTTCATTAAACCAAGCTAAACATTTCGAAACATCACGGCACATCAAGGATTCTTCGATTTCTCGACCTGCAAGATAGATTTCCGAATTCACTAAATCCTAAATATGAAATTGTTTCGATGAAACAAAAAGAATCGATCCGAATCGAACGAACTTCAATTCCTGTTGCTTTAGCAAGAGCTTGAGCAGTTTCAAAACAACGTGTTCGAAAAAGAAAATCAACCAAAATACGTTCATAGCGTTGTCGTCGCCAGATTTCCATTTTCGACAACGAACCTTTGTCATATTCTTTGAGATGATCAACACGACGTTTAACAGCTGTTAAACATTCGATTTCATCGTCACGTAATTCTCGAGCCTAAATACACCAAAACAAATCATCTCCTATTCTCTTTCTCTGTCTCGTTGATGTTTACCTTTCGTTTGAGTGTCATGGCACGTTCGAGTACTCGTTTGAGCGAATCAACTGACGCTGTCGATCGTTCGAGTTCAGCTACAGATGCTAATAATTGCGTTGAATCACGATCGATCTGTTTTTGTGCATGACGATACCGTTTATTTAATGTTTCATAAGGTACCTAGATAACAAAAATAGAAACCGAGAATTTCCAAGGAAATATTTACTTTAACAGTTGCATGTTCAAGCACGCGAACATCGTCCAAGGTTACGTTGAACATGATTCAGAAAAAGTGTTTTCTTTTTTGTCTACAAAACTAACATGCAATAATAAAAATGTTGGTATTATTATTATTATTATCTGGTTTTTCGAAGAAGAAAACAAAAAACGAAAAGAAATAAATGAGCGTACAGGTATAATATCGAATATTGAATTCTTGTTTTGTTCCGAAAAGAAAGAAAGAAAGAAAAATGTTTGTTGTGAATACAGATATTGTTTTATTGTGTGTGCGTGTGGAAATGAAACACATAGACGAAGACAATTACTTTCCAAGTCGAAACGAAATTATATTTTCAATAGACACAATTCCACACACACACACACACGAGACATAAATACAAAGAATGTGGAATGAACAAGAAAAAGAACTACAGACAAACACATAGACAACCAAACTACAATCGTAGAATGATAGAAATGTACAAGACATAATCAAATTTCGTGCATTTAATCACTACCAGCTGAATCTCCGCTGTTATTATTATTATTATTATTTCCATGGGATGATTTAATAGCTGAGTCGCCGAGACTAACAGGTACGATAACAGGCGAACTACTGCCAGCTGATGAGAGTAGCGATGGTGTACTTGTACTTGACGTTGGATTCGTTGTTGACGATGTGAGAACAGGTGGAACTAATGAAGCAACAGCGGCTGGATCGCTGAGAAGTGAACTAGCTGATGATAAAAACGGTGCTCCCATTGGAAATAATGATGAAAATGAGGCGCCATTGAGACCACCGTCGAACATCGAACCTAGACAAGACAACAAAAAAAAAAGAATTTTCTTTTCAATGAAAATTTTTGAATAGAAAACTTACGCGGTACGTTTAAATAATTTTGATTAACACAATAACGAAGTGAAGCCGGCATTTTGCTTGTCAAACCTCGACGAACTTCATAGGCCGCATTCTCTCGAAGTTCTTGTGAACTCGCTTCACTATACCAAGCTGTTCGAGGCGTACATATTAAATTATTCGCATCTTTCAAAGGTCCTACAAGAAAACAAACATTCTATATAAACCAACACGAAAATCAAACAAACCAGCTGCTAGATTATAGGGTTCGTTTTCGAGTACATCTAGCGCAGCACCACGAATTCGACCGTCTTTTAACGCAGCTGCCAGAGCGGTCTCATCGATCAAACCACCGCGTGAAACATTGACAAGAAATGCTCCTGGACGCATTTGTTTTATCGTAAAATCATTGATTAAATGATGATTATGTTCGTTTAACGAACAATGAAGTGTGACACAATCCGAACGATAGAGTAAATCTTGTAATGTAAACACTCGAGTAATTCCGAGAACTTTATCGATTCCATCGGGTAAATACGGATCGAAGAAAACTATATTAAAACCGAACACTTTCGCACGAATAGCCACCGCCATTCCGACTTGTCCGAGTCCGACAATGCCGAGTGTTTCATTTCGAATACGTGCTGAACCTGTCGCAACTTCACGAATCTGTTCTGGTGTCGACACACGTTTGCCTTCTTTGACTGCTTGAGCTAACCAAGCCGTACGACGATACAAATTCAAGATCATACTTAACGTCGTATCAGCCATTTCGTCGATATACAATGACGGAATATTCGATACGGCTATGCCTTGATCAGCCGCTGCTTTTATATCGATATTATCATAAGCTGCACCGATGCGTACAATCAATTTGAGAGCTTTGAATTTGGCGAGATCTTCTTTTTTCAATGTTATTGCATGCCAAACTAAAGCAGCTGTTGCTTCATTGAGAACTTTCTCGTGAATTTCCGAAGTCGATTGAGCATCACAAAAAGCAACCGTGGCAATGTCTTTTAAGATTGGCATTTCAATTGAACAATCACGTCCATCGAGTAGAGCAACAAGTGGACGAGCGCCCGAAGAACCTGGTCCATTTGATACTGGCATTCGAGATGAAAGAGCTACAGAGAAAATTAATGATCAACACAGTGAATTTAAAGAATTAAACGAACCCGATAATGAACTGTTGGTGTCGGTACGTGGCTTTTTGGCGTTGCTGCCCCCTGAACTAGACATTCAACATTCGAAAGAATATAAAAGACAAAGAAAAACCCGATTTAGTTATTTTTTTATTTGTTTCTATGTCGGGAAAAACGAGATTTGTCAATGACAGTAGGTGATACGATGATGATGATGGGAACAAAGATAAAACAAATAAACAAAATGGCGGTAGCCATTCATAAGTATCTCAATTGCCGATAGATTCAATCAATGGAGGAATATCGCAATAACTCACGGGTAGATGTCGTAGTAAAAATTAAAAAATAAAATATCGATTCAATTTCTCCTATTGTTATTTCAACGAAGTATATTTGAAATATTTCAAAATTTCTTAGCTCAATCGACTATTTATAGATGTCAGTATGAATCAATGATTTTATTATTTATTGTTAATTAAAAACTATAAAAAAAATCAATTTTAACAAACTGCTATCGAGTAACATTGAGCATCAAATGTTGAACCGTCCGATTATTTGTAATATTAACCGAAGATAAAGTCACATTTACGAGCGATACTGTTCGATTTAGTTTCAATTGATCTGATCGTTGACTGATAATTGTTGTTAATGTAAGATTTTTACTTGATTCATTTTTATCATCATATTCGTTGGGTAAACCATGAGCTATATGTTTTTCTTCGCTTTGTTGAAGTGGTTCGAGGATAATATTTGCTTCAGTGATTTGATGCTTAACTCGTTGCAATGATAATAATGGTATGGCTCGTTTGGCATGTATTTCATGACGAAAATAAACTTTGTAAACAATTCGATAAATTAAAAATAAACATATGGCGTAAATTAATGAACGTTTAGCTGAAAAACGAAACATGTGTCTATTTATTTGCTTTTTTTATCGAGTGATTAGATCGAAGACCGTAGTGTCTCTGTATCTCTCTCTACAGAACACGTAGAAAATATCGACCGTACACGCCTGTACGGCGTATCGATAATGCGGACAAAAATCATTTAATATTCGAAAAAAAGGGAGTATGCATAGATGATGTGCGGGGTTTTGAATATCAACGTTGCTATTGTGTCTTGTTGATTATCGATGCGATTAAAGACAATTTTTGTACTCATTTGTTTAAAAAAAACAAATAAGGTATATTATACGGTAGTATGATTAACCACGCAATCATTCAAGATGTGATGACGTCGGCATAGTTTATTTTATTTTTCTCGTACAAAATCAGAGTTACATATTAGTTAGCTGAGTTCTTTCATATCAGTAAGATCAGAATAACATTTTTGCATAATGATGGAATCTTAAATAGAAAATAATGACGAGACGCATAAATTTTTGTTCATAAAAAGATATCGACTGCGTTTTTTAAAAGAATTATTGATGTTTATAGATAATTATGCGTTATAATAAAAGTATAAGGAATTACTAGTTGAATTTCTTGAAAAACAAAAGCTAAATCTATTCGATGAAAATAAAAATCAACATACTCGATAAACACAAGTATTATACCTTATTCATTCGATCGAAACTAGTCAAGCATATCCAACGAATACGAATGAATGTTCGTCGTTCGATTGATGATAAATACTATGTGTTTTCAGTTACTTACAATGAATGAAAATTATTCATAATACAAAATGCATAGATGACATTGTCTCCACGAGTCTTTTCTCAATATATCATTAAATAAAGTAGCTTAATTAATAATCGTGTTAACTATAAATATTCATGATTATATTATTTTGTTTCGCAGAAAAAAAACAAGTATTAGCATGTATCATGAAAAGTAATCTAATCCTGATAGAGTAATTTCAAAATGAAAAACAAAGTCTTGGTGTTCTTTTTTTTTTGTTCTTATTATTGCAGATTTTTATTAGCAAATGTTGTATTTTTGTTTCTCCATCAATGTTTTAATTCAAAATAAAACTTTTCTTCGTATGAACTAAATGCTGTTCCATTTGTATATAGAACATCATGAAACCACATCGAAGGCATAGGTGCATTTTGTGGAGATTTCCATTGATAATAGGTTTGAGAACGACCAGCAACGAGACCCCATTGTATAGCGCCGATTTTTTCTCGAAGAAAATATTCTAAATGTGTAAATATAGTCGAACCGAACGGTCGTGCAAGCCATTCCGTGCAAAGAATAGGTCGACCTGATTGAACTTGACGTAGATCTGTTATATTTTGTATGACATTTGCTAATGGCCCGTAGACATGAAACGAGATTATGTCTGAAACAGCTAATTCGAATGAAGCTAATGGACTTGTTAATGGCCATTTAGCAATGCCGATTGTCATTGGTTGTTGAACATTTTCGACGGATCGAGCTGCTCGATGGATATAACGTAGTAAAGGTAGAATAATCTTGATTTGTTTGCTACATTCGGGTTCATTATATAAATCCCAAGCAAATACTCGATCATCGGATTTATATCGATTGATTACAGCAATGGTATATCTAATTACAACAAGAAACAAAAATAGTAGACTGATTTTTTTTTGGTGTTTGAATTTACTGGCTGAGTATAGGCCAAGCGGTTTTATTCAGAACTAATGATTGTCCTGGACATCGAACCCACTGTGAATTATGCACACCTGGTATCGGTTCAGGTTGAATACCTAATTTTGGTTCGGGATTCCAGCATTCATCGAATAAGACTAGCATAATTGTTAGATTATTTGCTTTGGAAATATTTAGAAATCGATCGAGACGTTGGAAGAATTTGTTTGGATTATCCATCCAAACGAGAACATGAAGAAAAACTCTCAACGCATTCATTTTCAATCGGCTATTTGCCCAATATAGTTCACGTTTGATTGTTTCTTCATCGAACGTATCTTGCCACATTTCGAGAACGTTGACAGATGTCGATGGGAGATAATTTGCACCGAGAGGCCACGGTTGAGATGCATACCATGATTGAGCACGAGGTATCGACCAACGGCTCTTCTAAACAAAAAATCAAACATATTTTTTGAAATGATATTCGTTGGAACTTACGGATGCTTCGTTATTTAATAATATTGCAACATCATCAGTTACATCACTATCGATAGGTTTATCTGTTTGTCGAAGAAGAATTACAACAAGAATAATCACACTACAAATCAAAACTGCCAGCCAGCGAACAGCATTAGCCTGAAATATAAAAAAACGTTTTTTTTAAATGTTTCAATTGGACAGAAAAAAAAACGCAGATTAAGTCAATTTTTGTTTATTTACTCGTATAGTCACAGGATACATTTGTCGTTCGAATAAATCACGCGTTCTTAACGCCATCAAGCGTGACGCGACTGTATTTTTATTGTTGCATACAAGCTGGCAAAAAAAAGCGCTTGATTTGTCGTTAGAAGTAAAATATTACATTGAAAGAAAGCGTGAAAGAAAAAAAAAGCAAAAGAACAAAGAAGAGGAGAAGAAGAAAAAAAATGTGAATTTCTCTTGCCATATATGCATGCGTTTAATAAAAAAAAATTCAGCATTCTTCTGTCAATATTTCATTTTTTTTTCTTCTTCGTGTTTTTTTCTCTTGTATTGCTCGAAAGAAGAAAAAGAACCGGCTAGAATGATATTCTTCGTTGCTCGAGAGAAATTAGCTTTTCAAATTTTAATAATATATTATTACATCATTGTTGCTTTTCTTTTATTTAGAAGAAAAAAAAATGGTATATAGATATAATTTAATAAAGTGATGGAATAGGTCGTTTGAGAAATTGTTTCATCATTTGCTTGAGTTCGTCTCGTTTAATTTGGTGTTGTTCTTGTTTCGAACGTAGACAAACGGAAGGTAAAGTTATCGTTGAAGATGAAGGATAATTCTAAACGGAGAAAAACAGAAGAAGAAAAAGATTTACATTTAATTGAAAATCAACATACAGTAAAGGATATTGATGTTGGTCCCTGTACACTACTTTTCGAATCTGTAAGATATTCTTTTTGAATGAAAGATTCATGGCGATCACCGAATATACTAAGCAAACAAACAAAAGTTTGAAATCTTGTTTTGTATATGAAAAAAAAATCATAAGATCACTACGAACGGAGAAAGAAGGAAGAAAAGGAAGGAAGAAAAACATCTATTGGGATGCGGATACAAGTGCACGGACAAGTTGAATTTGACTATCAACAAGTTTACGACAATAACTTACAGTTGGACTTCGAAATAGTGATTTTGTTGCCGATTGCCTAATGAGATTTATTAATAGAAAAAAAAGAGAATCTCTGTGCATGAGTTTTAAAAATAATGTTTTGTATTGTTTTTGTTTTTGAGTTAATAAAAAGAAAATTTCTCAATATGATATAAACAACTGTTTACCTGGTAGAAACGATTGTACCATTCGAATGAGCTTCGAAATTATCTCGAGACGACGAAGAACCTTTGCTATCATCACCGTAGATTCGATTGACATTCTAAATTCGAACTGAATCAATTGAATTTCTAATTGAAATCATTTTACATATCGAGTTAATGGTCGAATTTGTGTTTTCGAATCAGTTCCCATTTGTGCATGCCATTGTTTTAATCGATCTTCGAGTTTGTCAACACGTATATGATCTTTGGCAACGAACTGTACAGTTGCTGAATTTCCAAAAGACGTTTTCTGAGATAGGAACGATGCTGTCTGAAAATTCGTTAAACTATTCGTTGGCAGATTTTTTCCCGTGGAACCAATTCGACGAATTGATTGACCGGGATGATTAAGTCTCAAAAGCCAAGATTTCTTATTCTGATACAATTGTTGTTGTTGTTCATCGGTCAATGGTGGTGCTAATTGTTTTTTCATTAATGTTGTAAATAAAGGCAAATAACTAACACGTTGTGGATATGCTTGTAACGAAAGAAGAATCATCTCTCTCAAACGTTCGCCTAGTCCTTGAGTACCGTGACGTTTTTGTAAACGAACAAAATTATGTTTTAGAATGTAAAATAAATCGCATGGTGCTGTACATCGTGCTGTATTTATATGTGTAGCTAGATCGCAAACGTAACATTCTAAACCGATGATATCACCGGGCCCGAGAAGAGCTAATTGAAGAATTCGTTGTGAACGTTCATATTCAGCTTCAGCAAACGTCATGTGACGTCGTTTAATAACGAAACTTTGCCGATGACCATTGAAATTGGCTAGCGATGGTATATGAACATTCGATGGTAGAGATGGTTGAATCAATGGAGAAAATAAATCCATTGCACGTCTTTCAAACAGATTATTCGACTTGATTTTTAAAGCAAAAAACAAAAAGGAATGTTCATTCGCTTACTGTCGCATGATGTCAGATTGAGGGAGAAGATATGGATACTGTAACCAATGCAACAATGGATCCATACTTAATTTAATTTCGCCACTAAATCAACATATTTATTTGAAAAAGAAATAAAAATGAAGACTACAAAAAATGGGATAATATATTCATTATTTACCTCCAAATAAAATATACGGCATCCGCTTTTGACCCTTGTTTATAAAGAACGTTGTCGTAGGAAAATCGGCCACGTTCTAAGTTCAAACTAACTAAACGTTTGAGTCTTGGTGACCACGATGAAAACAATGGACAATGATTGATAAATTCTGTTTTTTCTTGTAATTCTTTTTCATGTGCTGTTTTAAGAGTTCTATGATTTGTTTATTCACAAACAAATATAATTGAATTCATGTTAAATAAATAGAAATGTCAATTAGGCTGAAAACATACCGACTGAATACTTCTCGATCAACAACTAATAAATCCGTTGGAATGATTGTCATAACGGTTGCACTACGTGGCTCATTAGTAATAAGTGCACGTTCACCGAAATCGAAACCAGACACTAAATATTGAAACGAAAAAAAAAAGAAATTAGAAATGAATAATTAATAAATAATAATTTGAGAAGAAAATCATCAACATGAATCATCTCGAATAGCTTTTTTTATTCTTACGATCTTTATATGCAAGACGGTTTCCTTCTGAAGAAAGTTTTTTTTTTGTTTTATGATGAAAAATATTTCCTATGAAATTTCTCAACTAGACTTTCGACTAACCTAAAGTAACAACATAATTTCCAAATGATTGAGCGATTAATTCTTCGCGTTTATCTGGATCAACATCGAGTCTATTAAATTCTCTAACAGTATCGATTACCAATGGTTCTGGTTTGGGACCATCATCATCAAAACGATAGATATTCACTGAACCTTGCAAGATAATATAAAATCTAAACACAAGATTCTTTTAAATCCCGTAGATCGATCATTTCAATTGACTTACGTATCACCAGGATCTCCTTGATGAATAACAACATCCCATGCTGGACGTCGTTCTAACATAATCGTTTTACAAATATCTTGAATGACATCTGATTAAAAGAAATAGAAATGTTTTCGAGTTTTCTTAAATTTTCATGTTTACCATCGGATATTTTCTGAAAAATACCCTGTTTCTTTTTCAATGATTGTTTAAGCCATGGAAAAATAAAATCATTGATTTCAGTTGTTGTACGTTGTTCCGGTGATTTACTTGCAGCACGTATTAATGTTTCATAATTTAAAGCCATTAGACAAAATTTTCACAACAGAATCAATCTCATCTTCAATTCAAATTCAAATCATACTTCGAACAAGCAAATCGAGAAAATTACGTAAAGATGTTTGTCTGTTTTTCTTATAAAAGTAGAGGCTATGAATGTTTATCAGCACCTGTTCTTCGTTTCTTCTTCTTCTCTTCTCCTTACCTGACAACTTGTCTTTTAATAGTATCGTTGTTTCTCTCTCTGCGTACTTTCATTGCTTGCATCTCAACAGTTTTTCGCAAAGCAATAACGACAAGAAACAGAGGGGGAGAAAGAGAGAATACTATACGTATGTTCTGTCTTTCTCGTTCGAGTACAAGGGCGTTTTAGTGCTTCGGAAGCATAAGGATCAAATAAACGCAATTGTCTCTGCATGCGATTTGAGTATCTACGTGCGAGAAAATATTGCTTAAAACACCCGAAGGAAGTTCAATCAATAATATTGAATAAAAAAAAAAAGAAAATAGTTTTTTTCTTCTTTTCACAGAACAACATCTAGTCAGTCTATTTTCGTAACATGCTGAGTAATAACAATAACAGCATGTATGCGTGTGTATGTCTATTGTTTTAATTAGTTTTTCTTCTTGAAAAAGAAAGAAGAATGAAACAACACCGATCTATTTCAATATTAGTTTATCTACGATCGATAATAAATTATTGATCTAAAATCATTGTCAATAATTGCATACATATTTTTCTCAAGTTTATTTATTTGTACTTCTTTGAAGACTATCAGTATTTTGTCAGGATTTACCTTGAGTTTAAAAGTAACGAGTTAAATCGATTTTCAGTCGATTTAAAAATAAAATATGACAAATAAGTGCTACTGTTGTTGTTACTGCTGTAAAAAAAAGAAATGCTTTTTTTCTTCGTCTTTCTTTTTTATGATTAGTAAAACAAGTTGATGAATTTATTGTTCGATAAAATTTATTTCTCCAAATGACGTACTTCAAAAATGAATAGCTTTCGAAATGAGTTTCTTTTTCTTCTTGAAATCGAAAGAAATACGTCGAATCTTGATTTTAAATATTTGTCGATGGTTAATTATCCAACCGATTGAATTTCTTTCATCAATGTATTTGATTTCTTTTTCTATCATTTGAATAAATAGGAAAATATTCATTTCCTTAATTGAACTTTTCACTCTTTCGTGTTGTTATTATTAGACGACGAAGATCGATAACATTTTTTTTCTCTTTTAATTTATTTAAGGTAAATGAAAGAAGAAGAGAAAAAATGCGACATACGGTTGAAAAAAGAGAAAGAGAGAGAGAGAGAGAGAGACATGATGCGACTGATAGTAAACTAAAATTTCTTCACAAAAAAAAACAAACAAAAATCGAACTAGAATGAGAAAAGAAAAAAAACATATATAATGTTATCTATGTCGCAATAGTGATCTTTTTATGTGAAATTGATAGCTTTGCCAAAGTAAGCTTGGAGATTGGCTTCTTTTAATGACTCGGACCATGTCTAGAAGAAATTGAAAAGAATGCGTTCGTTTGTTTGTTTTCGAAAAATCGAAAGATCTTACTGGATGAGCATGGCAAACACGTGCAACATCTTCGCAGGATGCTCCATATTCCATAGCTAAAGCTGCTTCGTTGATTAATTCACCGGCAACAGAGTTAATCATATGTACGCCGAGTATTCGATCGGTTTTAGCATCGGACAAAACTTTAACGAAACCTTCGGGTTCATTGATTGTTTTGGCTCGACTATTAGCAGCCATAGGAAATCTGCCGACTTTATATTGAATACCTTCTTGTTTCAATTGTTCTTCACTTTTTCCAACCCATGATACTTCGGGAAATGTGTAAATAACACTTGGAACACAGTTATAATCGATATGTGGTTCATGATTGGACACAATACTTTCGACACAGACAATGCCTTCATCTTCAGCTTTATGTGCTAACATTGGTCCTTGAATACAATCACCAATGGCGTAGACACCTTTGCAAGCTGTTTGAAAATTCTTATCGACTTCAATTCGGCCACGTTTGTCTAATTTGACGCCGACATTTTCAAGTCCGAGATTTTGTGTAAACGGTCGTCGGCCAATACAAACAAGTAAAGTATCGCAATCGAGTGTTTCGTTATTTCCACCTTTGGCTCCTTCAACATTAACACGAATGCCTTCACTCGTTTTTTCAGCAGACGTAACTTTAGTGTCGAGTTTGAATTTTAAACCTTGTTTTGTCAAAACTTTTTGAAATGCTTTACTAACTTCCAAATCAATGCCAACACCGCCAATATTCGATAGAAATTCTACACATGTGACATCAGCTCCTAAACGGCTCCATACAGAACCTAATTCAAGACCGATAACACCAGCACCGATTAAGACCATTTTTTTCGGTACTTGTTTGAGTGAAAGTGCACCGGTAGACGAGACAATACTTTCCTCGTCAATCTATTGTTGAAATTCATTTGATTACTATTAATTTTTTGTCTTTCTTTCAAACGATCGACTTACTTCAACACCTGGAAATGGTGTTACTTCCGAGCCAGTAGCTAGAAGAATATTTTTAGCTTTAAGTATTTCACTTGAACCATCTTCTTTTTTAACTGTTACTTGGCCTGGTGCACTGACACTACCGAAACCGCGAATTCCGGTGACCTAAAAAAAACCAATAGAACATAATCCTTGACTTCTTCATTTCGTGTTTACTTTATTCGATTTAAATAAATAAGCAACACCAGCAGTTAGGCCTTTAACAGCATTTTCTTTTTGTTGTAAAAAGACGGGTAAATTAAGTGAGACACCTTGAACTAGAAATCGAAATAGGAGGAAGTAAAAACTCTTTTTATGTTTGTTTTTTTCCATTTCAACGAACCATCAATGCCTCGTTTTTTGAGTTCGCCATGTTGAGCCATATGATAGAGATGTGAATTGTGTAACATAGCTTTGGATGGAATACAACCAACATTAAGACATGTTCCACCATATGTAGCGTTCTTTTCAACACAAGCTGTCTGAAATTTACAAGTTAAAAAAAAACGAAAACATTCTCAATGACAAGCGTTGTACTTTAAGGCCGAGTTGAGCAGCTTTGATAGCTGCTACATATCCACCGGGTCCGGAACCGATGACAACTAGATCAAATTGTTGTTCTAAATGAAAAAGAATGTTTTTATTTGAACGAGTTATTCATTTTGTTTTTTTTTCTTACCACCTCCGCTGCTTGATGATGAGGCGTTTCGGAGAAGAACAGCACGAGAGCTAAGAAAACATCGACTTGTAACCTTAAAAGACAACTTTTTGCACAATAAACAACGAAAAAGAATTTATTTTACCCGTTGCCAAGGTATTACTTGTGAAAACATCTGAAAAGAAACTTAAATTTAAGAACGACAAATGTTTTAGATAACATAAATTACAATTCTACTACGATTTATGCATGTAGTAGAAACTGAGAAAAGCAAATTCGTATTTTTATTTTCAAAATTTTACTCATCAAAGAATTTCAATGACTAAAAAAAAAGGGGGCTGTGAGTTTTGTTTATATGGAAAGTATTATTTATTCCAATTGAATGATCTAAATCCAAGAAAATAAGATCCAGAGATCTGCTCTTCGCCATTCATAATGTCATCAACAACACAAACCTCTTCCTGCTACTCTATCGAATGAACTAGATGCCACTAGAAGCCATTCGTAGTAAAATATATATTCAGAAAAAAAATGAAACAATATCAATGATAATCTGATATTGCATGTGACCTCATAGTAAATACTGATTCATGTATTTAGAGGAAAATAAAAGATAACTTAACTTTTCTTCTTAGTAATACATGCGATTAATTGAGCATTTGATGATTACGAGTATTGATTCTCCAAGGATTATTTACTCCCAACTAAATATCTATCAGCAAATCATTTGTTTCGATCAATCTAATTATATTCGTTGGTTTCCTGTCTCGTTCATTTTGTTTCTTTGTTTTTTTTGGTGTTCATAAACTGCCTTCGATGATGTCTATATTGATCAATACATTTTCTTGACGATCTGAAAATATTTTATCATATCCTAAATAATCTTCAGCATGGATGATACAAATAAAACTTGTCCATTGACTTTATTATGGAGTAAATCGACACTTGAACAACGACGATTCATATTGTATGTGTGTATTATTGCAACTTTTACTCATTCTTTCTTTTGGCTTCAACTTATTTTCTGTCCGGCTGTTCGAAAAAAATCCATGCAATGGCTCTATGCTTATTTAATCACCGATATTTTACTTCTTTTTCGATATTTCTTTGTCTACATTGTTCATACGACATCGGATGAATGCATACCTAATCCTGCATGGGCTTTATTTGTTTGTTATTTCGAAGCAACAGTCGATAATTATCTAAATACATTAGAAGTCTACATTCTTCTCGCGTTAAATATCTGTCGATATATTCAAATTGTTCATAATAAAAATGCGTATGTAGCTCACTTTCGACTACTCATTTGTGCACATGTGATCATCTATTTTATTCCAATAATTATGTATCTTATGCAAATATCAATTGGTTGGGCTGAAGTTAGTCGTTTTGTTGGCGGTTCATGTGATGTGTCATATAACAATATAGTTATTCAAATTTTAAATCTTATCATTGTATTTGCACTACCGATTGCTTTGAATATTGTTGTTATCGGTTGTAGTATACATCATATTCATTTAACTTCAAGATTGAATCGAGCTCGACTTCATGTATCAGCTCGTGAAAAATATCATCGTTCGTTAGTCATACAATTTTTTATTTTCTACATTGTTTGGCTTTTACTTTGGTCACCAAATTTAATTGTTTATCAATTCACTAGTGGTACATCAAAGTTAACAACAATTGCATCATTATTAAATTTCATTGAAATTGCTGTCGATCCAATTATTATTGCTGCTTTAGATGTTCGCTTTCAGTTGTTATGGAAAAATCTCTGGTTCTATATGATTAATATGCTTGTATCGAATCCTGCAAGTCAAAGACGAATTGTACCCATAACATTAAATCGCAATACTTGGTCAACTATACGAGTACCTCCGTTATCAGTAATTACTCATGGACGCTAGCAAAAAGAGCAGTCGAAATAAATATTATTTGCCTTCTCGTTCAAACTTTACTTTTGTCTAAATATCTGCGTATATCTATAGAACTAAAATGTAAAGACTCTTTATTAGTCGTAGAAGTAAGAAAATTAAAATCCAGGTTATTAAATAATGTGCTTTTATTTCTCTAATTGACAACGACAATCGCATCGAGCCCATTCATTCGGTCTAAATATGTCCACATACAATATCTTTTCCAAGTCCACGTAGAACCAAATCATTGAATTGATTAAAATTCAATCGTTGATTTTCAGTAATTTCTTCTTGATTGATATATCGTAATAACATATCTTTTGTTATATCCGGAGAAATAATTATTAAGAAACTAACAAGTTCATCAAGATCAATCGTATTCGATTGATTTCGATCTAATAAATCAAATGCAATATCTAATTCATGTTCTTTATATGAACCCATCATAATCGGTCGTAAGATTTGCACGAAATCATCGAATAATAATCGATTATTATTATTATTACTATTTGACATATAACTATCAATTAAACGTTCGTATTCATCGCGTTTGATTGTTGCACGATAATGTCGATATTGAATATTTAAATCAGATTTATCCGGATTTTCTTCGTAGTCATAAACTAGTTTAATAATCGATGTTCGTTCGCGATAAATCGTTTCCGTTACACTATATGACAAATGTGTCATGTTTAGCTTCTCAATGAATTAGAAAAAAAAAAACAAGTAAATGTGGTTAACAAAACATATTGTTGGCTTTTATCATTTTAAATAAATAAATGAAGAAGATAAAAAAAGTGACAAAATTTCAGACGTTGTCCTTTAACTCACAGTATAGTTCATTGCAATCAAAAGAACAAAAATATTTATCTATTGACGTCAATATAAAATATTCGTCGATAAATTAATGATATAAATAAGTTCTTCTGGCATTTTCTTTTCCAAAAGTCGTGTTCTTTCGACAGAAAGAGAATAGAAATGAACTCGACTTGTACATTCTCATTACAATGGAATTCAGTTAATAGAACAATTCGAGTTCCAGTTTTATGCGTATGTATTATAGGTACAATAATACATTCCATTTTTTGGTTTCAATTAATTTTTTCTGGTATTATTCGAGAAAAAACAATGCAATGGCTCTACGCTTATTTAATTGTCGACATTCTAGTTCTTTTTCGATTTTTCTTTACATTTATTGTTCGTATGACTTCGACAGAATGTGAGTTGAATCACATTTGGTTTTTCTTTAATTGCTATTTCGAAGCATTTATTGATATATATTTAAATTCAATTGGAGCTTATATTTTACTTGGATTGAATATTTGTCGATATGTTCAAATAGTTCATCGAACGAATTTTAAATCAAATAATCTCATTCATTTGATTATTTATTTGACGCCATTGATTAATTTTTTAATACAAATTATTCTTCAATGGGCTCGTCTTGACATTCAAATCGGTGTCACATGTCGAATAGAATATATTAATATTTATGTTCGATTATTTAATACTATTATTCTTTTTATTCTACCTGTCTGTCTTAATATCGGCGTGATCTATGCAAGTATTTGTTATATTCATTCAACTGTTCATCTACAACACCGTGCAACAGCTCGTGAAAAATATCATCGTTCATTGGTCTTTCAATTCTTTATCTTCTATATCGTATGGTTTCTTCTTTGGTCACCAAATATAGTTGCTTCACAATTTACTACAGATGTTTATACTATTTTCAGTGTTCGATTGTTAAGTTTTATTGAAATTGCTCTCGATCCATTTATTATCAGTGCGTTAGATGTAAGAATTTGGAATCTATGGCAAAATATCTGGAGAATAATAAGAAATAGATGCATGATACAGCAAAGACAAATTCAGCCTACTCACATGAACCCCCGTGTTATTTCGATCCAATCTTAATTATTTAAAAAATAACAAAATCTCTGTATAATAATAAAATGGTGTAGAATAAAACTTTCATATTCATTCAGTTAAAAATAAAATATTTCAAGATTTTAATTTTTCATATAGAGACAATTGTTTTTATTTTGTCTTTTATCTTCTTTTCTAATAAATATAAAGCGAGTAGACAATGCAGTTTGATTTAGTCATGCAAACGAAGGAAATAATGACAAGTAAACGCAAATAAGAATACAATGATGAGCAAAACAGGCGTGCTCACCTATTTTTAACCGTTCATAAAAGATAGAAAATAAACAGACGATATGACACTTTTGGATTGAGTCAATTATTTACTTTTCTTTGGAATTTAACCATCTGATACAAAGATAATGAGAAAACTTATAACTACGTAAAAGATTTCATACTGAGATTTTATAGGAATTATATAAAACTAATCTATTATAAACACAGTTAATTTTAGATAATGAATGTACTTTTTATACATCAGACGACGAACCAAACGCAAATGCTTTCTGCGATATTGAATCAATTTATAATTAATCTTCAACAAGCCAGTTTTTATGTTTGTATCATAGCTGTTATAACTCATTCTCTCTTTTGGCTTCAAGTTATTTGTTATTCATCAGTTCGTCAAAGATCTGTGCAATGGCTCTTTGCCTATTTAATCACCGATATTTTACTTCTTTTTCGATATTTCTTTGTCTACATTGTTCATACGACATCGGATGAATGCATACCTAATCCTGCATGGGCTTTATTTGTTTGTTATTTCGAAGCAACAGTCGATAATTATCTAAATACATTAGAAGTCTACATTCTTCTCGCGTTAAATATCTGTCGATATATTCAAATTGTTCATAATAAAAATGCGTATGTAGCTCACTTTCGACTACTCATTTGTGCACATGTGATCATCTATTTTATTCCAATAATTATGTATCTTATGCAAATATCAATTGGTTGGGCTGAAGTTAGTCGTTTTGTTGGCGGTTCATGTGATGTGTCATATAACAATATAGTTATTCAAATTTTAAATCTTATCATTGTATTTGCACTACCGATTGCTTTGAATATTGTTGTTATCGGTTGTAGTATACATCATATTCATTTAACTTCAAGATTGAATCGAGCTCGACTTCATGTATCAGCTCGTGAAAAATATCATCGTTCGTTAGTCATACAATTTTTTATTTTCTACATTGTTTGGCTTTTACTTTGGTCACCAAATTTAATTGTTTATCAATTCACTAGTGGTACATCAAAGTTAACAACAATTGCATCATTATTAAATTTCATTGAAATCGCTGTCGATCCAATTATTATCGCTGCTTTAGATGTTCGTTTTCAACGTGTTTGGTCTAATATACGAAAATATATAGAGAGAACTTATCGAACAAGAATTAATCGAACATTGAGACAAATTAAACCAGAAATGAATAATGTTACTCTGCAAGCCAAACATATTGACACTAAATGATGAAAATATTTGTTTTTCTAGCAATTGTTAGTTTTGAAAAATAAATAAGGATCAATTTTTGACAAAGTATCTTTATCTAACGTGAATATTGTGCAAATCATTTCTAAGACTAATCCTTTAAAATCTTCTCATATATAATTAAAAACGACGCAAATTGTCAATACTTTTATTCGTCTTTTAGCATTATGAAGGCTAGGATGCGGAATTAATAGGACATGATCTTCTTTTAAACAGTTCACGGCATTTATTTTACTCTCCGCTAAATTTGATCATTGGATAAGTAATAATGAAGTCAGAATAGTCCAAAGTATTAATTTTCAAAAGCATAAGTCAGTTAAAGACTTCCTACTGTGATTTAATGAGAAAATTTAATAGTTTACATTGTCAGTTTGACATTTTTTTCATGAGTTTTTTTCTATAATCTATCTTAGCTGAAATCATGCAATGTCCTGATGATTGAAGGAAAAACTCATATCCTCAGATAATTATTATTTTGAATAACTTCGTCCGGACTCAAAATAATAGATAAACTAAAGTACAAAATATGGTCAACCTGCACTCATTCCGCTGAAGAACTATAATTATCCTACGTTTCATAATAGAGAAAAGTCTTTGAGGTAGCTTTAAAGTTAATAGAACTTCACGAGAGTCTTTTTTTTAATTAAAATTATTATTTCTTTTTTAATATGATTAGATAGAAATGCAAGTGCGTTGTCAGTCAGATTTGAAGTTATCTTAATCAAACTCAAACACACATAATTAAAAGAAATTATTTTCAAATTTCAATGTCAATAATTTCAAATCGACAAACAACGAATGAAACATGTTTGCCAGCACTTCTTTGGAATCAAACATCAATTGACAATCGACGACCATCTTTATACGTATGCATCATTGCAGTATTAACTCATTCAATATTTTGGTTTCAACTCGTTATCTGTCCAACAGTACGACAGAAAAGTATGCAATGGCTTTACGCATATTTAATTACCGATATTCTACTTCTTATTCGATTTTTTGTTACATTTATTGTTCATACAACAACATATGAATGTATAGTCAATCAAACATGGTCTGCATTTGTATGTTATACCGAAGCAGCTCTTGATAATTATCTCAACATCACAGAAGTCTATATTTTACTTGCATTAAATCTTTGTCGTTATGCTCAAATCGTTTTCAATCGAAATGTTTATGCTGCCAATTTTAAACTAATTATTTTAGCTCATTTATCTATATACCTAATGCCATTGATTAGTTTGATTATTCAAATCTATTCTGGAGCTGCTTATGTAACGAAATATCCCGGTGAATCATGTGATATAACCTATACAAATATTTATGTTAAAATTTTTAACGTTGCATTTGCATTTGTATTACCTATTCTTCTTAATGTAGGCGTTATTGCTGCAAGTATTCGCCACATTCATTTAACCTCACAATTACGTCAAGCACAGCATCATATATCTGCTCGTGAAAAATATCATCGTTCATTAGTTATACAGTTTTTTATTTTTTATACTATTTGGCTTCTTCTATGGTCACCGAACGTTATTGTCTATCAATTTACTACAGGAGCAAGTAAAGTTACATTGATACCTGCATTATTAAACTACATTGAAATCGCTCTTGATCCATTGATTATCGGAGCGTTAGATGTTCGTTTTTATCAAGCATGGAAACATATTTGGTTAGAATTTCGAAATCGACGATTGAGAAGATTACAGATCGAACAACGACGCATCGGACCGACAACAATCGAAACTACGATGCAATTAAGACGACAGAAATAAATGACATTCCTTTTTAAAGTAACGTAGATTCATTCGTAATGTTTTATCTACGTAATTGAATTTAATATAATGGAATAGTATGTTTTCTAGGCTTATCAGAATAATCCTCAGATTTAACAAGGGCATTTTTTCATGCTTCGAGCTTTTATTTCTAATAAAGACAAAATTTGATCTAAAATGTTTGTTCTACAAATCCATGATTAATCAAATTTCTGGGTGTCCATCGTTTCATTGCTGATATCAAGCCAATAATCATCGTACCAATAAAACTTAATAGAATCGAACTAGTCCACAATGCAATTATCTGCGAATAAATAAGTTGATCATGTTTATTCACAATTGTTCGATTTTGTTTTGATGATAAATCGAATGTTAAGATTCGAAGACTATTGATTCGTGCTAATAGATCAAAACCACCATCATGAACTCGTACAGAGAAATGTTCTTCATTGATATCACGAGTTAATTTATT
>Ga0209930_1001054_pt1 | contig 49205 bp, 42 predicted proteins | sample ThiBiot_500_biof_2_FD_183948 | JGI IMG/M metagenome (GOLD analysis project Ga0209930, IMG submission 183948) | Wastewater bioreactor microbial communities from Cape Town, South Africa - Thiocy_cont_500_biof (SPAdes) | ecosystem: Engineered > Bioreactor > Thiocyanate-remediating >...
TTGGCAAAAAAAAGAAAAATTTTACATTTCATACACATTCTCAGAGTATTTTCACTTATTATAAGCATCTGATTATTTATATTCAATGAAAATGTCTCTCACACTTCAAAACTTACCAATCGAAATGGTCTACCGAATATTGGATCATTTAAATGGCAAAAGTTTATATCTATCCTTTATTAATGTGTGCCAACGTCTCAACCGAATCATTTATTCTTCCCAACGATACCAGGTAAATCATTACTTCTTCTTAGTTTCTCTAACAAAGTCAAGTAACACAATAATAGCCTCATAAAAACAATAACTAACAGTTTACACGATGTATATGATTTCAAAGCAGATGATCAGTCATCGTAACTCCAAAATAATGATTGAACTTTTCGCAGTATAAAGCTTCACAAACCGACTGCAATTGTCAATTATTTTGAAAATCAAAAGAAATAAATCCAATACTATTTTCTTTCCACACTAAACACCTTACTTTCCCCCCTGATAAACAAAAGCTCTTGAATGTGACCACGTCTTTTCTGTCTAAATTATTTTTCTTCCATTTTCCAAACGTTTCGTGATATGCTAAGTATTTACTACGAGTGAAATTAACATATATGTAAAGAAACCGACTGGAAAAACAAATCATCTCAATTGGCATCAAAGCAAACAATTGATGTTACATTTGGGATGATACATCTGTTTCTTTCAAATAAACCACCCAATCGGTTATTTCGTGCAAAAAATATCTCGAAGCACATTAGTATCCAGACTAAACAATGCACTAAATTAGACATCAAATAATCATTCTACTTAAGCCATTCGAGGATTAGGATGATGCACAAATCTGGAGCAATTGAATATACAATACAGCTCAACGTTTCAGTTAACAATCATATAACTCAACAATCAAAATTCATTCATCCGACATCAACAAATTGCCTCATAGTTATTAAAAAAAGATACCTCTTCTGAGACACACTCTCTACTCGGGACTCATCATGCACATCTATACTTCCCAGAGACTCCTCCATACAGCTTGCACATTCACTCCGTACACTTACCGATCAAATCCGAAGCGTTACTTTCTTATCTAACTAATAACACAGATGTATACGCAGAGACCCTTCCTTTGTCTGATTAGGCGACATTTCATCATCTTCTTCGTCATTCACTCATTCCTGTCTCTTTCATATAGACCCTCATTACACTCAACCTGTCGTACAATCAAATCGGAGCTCAAGGTGCACAATATTTGAGTGAAGCATTGCGACACAATACAGTGAGATCATCACTCCTTCATGTTTTTACCATCATCTCATTCCTCTCTCTTTCATACAGACACTCACTACACTCGACCTTTACTCCAATAGAATGGGAGCTCAAGGTGCACAATATTTGGGTGAAGCATTGCGACACAATACAGTGAGATCATCACTCCTTCAAGTTTTTACCATCATCTCATTCCTCTCTCTTTCATACAGACACTCACTACACTCCACCTGCACCACAATCAAATCGGAGCTGAAGGTGCACGATATTTGGGTGAAGCATTGCGACACAATACAGTGAGATCATCACTCCTTCATGTTTTTACCATCATCTCATTCCTCTCTCTTTCATATAGACACTCACTACACTCAACCCGTCGTACAATCAAATCGGAGCTCAAGGTGCACAATATTTGGGTGAAGCATTGCAACACAATACAGTGAGATCATCACTCCTTCATGTTTTTACCATCATCTCATTCCTCTCTCTTTCATATAGACACTCACTACACTCAACCTGTCGTACAATCAAATCGGAGCTGAAGGTGCACGATATTTGGGTGAAGCATTGCGACACAATACAGTGAGATTATCACTCCTTCCAGTTTTTACCATCATCTCATTCCTCTCTCTTTCATACAGACACTCACTACACTCGACCTTTACTGCAATGGAATGGGAGCTGAAGGTGCACGATATTTGGGTGAAGCATTGCGACACAATACAGTAAGATTATCACTCCTTCAAGTTTTTACCATCATCTCATTCTTCTCTCTTTCATACAGACACTCACTACACTCAACCTGTCGTACAATCAAATCGGAGCTGAAGGTACACGATATTTGGGTGAAGCATTGCGACACAATACAGTGAGATCATCACTCCTTCATGTTTTTACCATCATCTCATTCCTCTCTCTTTCATACAGACACTCACTACACTCAACCTGTCGTACAATCAAATCGGAGCTGAAAGTGCACAATATTTGGGTGAAGCATTGCGACACAATACAGTAAGATTATCACTCCTTCAAGTTTTTACCATCATCTCATTCCTCTCTCTTTCATACAGACACTCACTACACTTAACCTGTCGTACAATCAAATCGGAGCTGAAAGTGCACAATATTTGGATGAAGCATTGCGACACAATACAGTGAGATCATCACTCCTTCATGTTTTTACCATCATCTCATTCCTGTCGCTTTCATACAGACACTCACTACACTCCACTTGCACCACAATCAAATCGGAGCTCAATGTGCACAGTATTTCGAGCACCTGAAGAAGACAAACAGCCATCTCACAGTGTTGTGGTGATTCAAGTGTAGATTTCAATTTTCTGGTTTAAGATTGATTACGAATAGGTGGAACTTGAGGGATATTCATAATTATGCTCTTGTGTGCGTTTGTGGCATTTCATCGTAATAAATGACAATATTAATATTTTGGATACAGATTGCTTGATTAATTCGAAATTGTTTGATAGTTACATTCATTTTGATTGCATGAAATGAAAACGGCTTGCAGTTGTCATTTTGTCTATTTATTTTATTCATTGAGTTTTGAAGAAAAGTTTATTTCTGTGAAATTTAATTGAAATTGTACTTTAGAGATAGTGAACGTGTCGTAGATGACGATATCTAGTGTGTAGGATGTGGGATATGAAAATGTTTGCACATGATGTATTATTTAAGGTTTTGATTTGTTATCCGAATTATTAGATTCGAATTTGAGAAAATGCATGATTAACGCGTAGAAAGTTCTTAAAACTGAGAAAATATTGAGATTTCAGTGTTTGAGCACGAAACACTCGTGAGAATAGATCGAAGTATCGATAAAGAAAATAAATACTTTTAATACCACTATTATGGTTATTATTCGGATGTATTTGAATTCACACTCGTATTTCGCGTTGAAATTTAAATAGCTGGTCAGCGCAATCGCTTCTGCATTAAAAGTGTGAAACAGGAACTGATTGGGAAGTTTGGAAAATACTAATTAAAATGGAGTTTCAAATTGATGTGTAGAACTAGTTTATTTTGTTAGTATGTTAATCGAATGTTGAGTGTAAATGAAAATTAAGTTATAAAACAGGTTTAGATCACTGAAATAGATAGATTAGTTATCAAATTATGTCTGTAATGTTGGTAATTCTAGAATGCCAGTAATGCCTGTCATAGCAGTTCGGTTTCTGATGTTACCTATATCTTTTATGTGAGTGATGTCTGTGAGAAGGGGATCCAAATTTTCTACCATTATACTTTTACACTCCCTTTCGGTTCGTATTTCACAAAATCTTGGTTTAAACATGTCATATTAGCTTCACGACTGATCTTTTGAGCCTGCAGTTGATACATTAATATTCAGAAGCCTAAATTTTAAAGACAGAGATTTTCTACACATATTTGAATGATTGCGATGTGTCAATGATAAAGGAAAATGCGATCTTTATATCGGACTTTCAGAGAAAAGATTCGATAGCTGTGAAAATGACTATTGGTATGTGAAGGCTTTCAGAAAAGTGAATAGTAAAGTAGACCTTTATAGGTTCTACTTGAACCTAAAGGTTTGTATGTAAAGTTGTTAGCTTGACAGCTAAATTCCTACCGTTCCTATCATAAAATTATGGATACTGCCTTTTTGATATTTCGGGAAAATAAAGCTGGTTCTTCGAGAGTCTTTCACCCTCAATGATTTCGTCTATCTCTCGTCGTTCAATTATCATTTATAACATAATTTACGATGGATATATTATACATGTACATTTTCTATCGATGGAAGATCTGCGTTCAATATAAGAGTTTTATGTTGATGAGGTCAAATTTTATTATACGAAACATTATCGTTCTCTTCCTATAATAACAAGATAAAATCTTTATTGACGATTAATTAGGAAAATGTGTTATTGGATATAAATCACATGTCTGTGGATCTTCGAAATCATGAATAATTTTTTCAGCAATCGGAATTAGAATCCTACGGGAACGATATTGAAAATGTCACGTTTCCGAAAATATTCTATCTTTTCATATATTTTAATTGATGTATTCAAAAGTAGATTCTTTTTGAATATCTTCTTTCATGTTTATTTTGTAGTAAAAACGAGAAGTAGAAAAATATAATGAATACATGCGTTCATTTATTGATCGTTAGCAATATTTGCTTTTTCTAGGAGTGAGGATGAAAGTGTTTTGAATGCTCAGTAAACTAGATTTCCTTCAGAAAACGGTCTGTGAATCCTTCGGATGAGCGCTACTTGTTTTAATATTTGTTTACCACTTTCTTGTTCAAAGTCAGCATATTTCATTAGTTGAAAATGTTCAATAACTTCTTGTCGAGAACGAATTTGTTTATCTTTTGATTGCCAATAACGGATCTTCTTCGTCTTGAATACCTTTCAATACTTTCATCACATCTCTTTCACATTTAACATTAGAAAATATCTTGTAAATGCCGCTCGGTAATCAATGATTATTGAGTTTTTCTGTAATGATATCATCGGACAACCATTCCATTGTTTCCATCCAGTCATAATCTATTTTCAAAATGACCAGATTAAAGGAAAAAATCCAATGAAATTATTCTTACCATTATTTTTGAACCGTGGTTCCTGTCTTTTGCTCATAGTTTTACCTATGTAAACGGATATAGCTAAAAGATTGTATAACGATTTCGTTTCGATTCTGTTGTTTGTTATATTTTCGTCCAGTCATGAACGTTCGAGAAAGTTTTACATAAATAGCAATTATCATCAACTGACATCTATGTCTATGCGTCATTTTAGTGAAATGAGACAAGCGGATTTTTCATATCAAAAGATTGGTTTTTACCTTTTACATCATGCTCTATAAAATGTGATAAGAGAAAAGGATATATAAGAATGTTTTTTTTGCAGCAGTAAACAGCTAAAACGATGACTTTTGAATACGAAAATGAAGAATCTATCAATACGAATCTTAAATGTGGAATATGTATGAATCCATTGACTTCTCCAGTAGAAACTCCTTGTCAACATTCATTTTGTTCTCAATGTTTAAATAGATGGTTGAACGCTTCTCAATCTACTTGTCCAACGTGTCGAACATTAATAACAAAACAAAATATCCAACAAATTACTGTTCGTAGTTTTCTTTCTATGCTCGATCAACTTCCAGTCATATGTCAATTATGTCAACAATCACGAATTGAACGTGGTAACTATCAAGATCATGTAACAAAAACATGTTCTAAGATACATGTTTGTTGTAAAGCGAAAGATTCAGGTTGTCAATGGACAGGATTGCGTGAAGATCTTTCGATGCATTTCGAAACTTGTACATTTAAATCAGACGAAAATACGTTTCGAAATGAAGAATTAATAGATGTTCTACAATCTTTGGCTTCACAGGAAATGAATCCTGTGCAAGAAGCAATCGAATTAATTACTAACAATCAACGTCAAACTGTGGAATTGCATGATCATTTCATTTCCTCAGAAAATCTTTCCACTATAGCTGCAGCATTGACAAATAATCGATCAATAAGAACTTTAATTCTTTCAAGATGTCATATAGATGATCATGGAATTAAATCATTTGTTGACTCTCTTCCCGTTGAAACTTGTCTCAGAAATCTCAACCTCAATGGAAATTCTATAACTGACACTGGCATGGTATCTATATGTGATTTACTTCGAACAAATTCGTCATTAACTCATTTGATATTAACACGTAATCAGATAGGCAACGAAGGAGTCCGAATGTTGGCTAATTTGTTCTACTATCATGTAATCTCCTTAGAAGAATTATGGCTTGGTAGTAATTATTTAATTACAAATCAGTGTGGTTCTTCAATTTATACTTTAATTCGATGGCATCGAAATTTAACATTATTGAAAATAGAAGATACGAGAATGTCGCGTTCTTTTTTAACTGCAATTGAAATGTTCCATAAACTCAAGTTTTCCTCAAATCTACGGCTGATTTTATAAATATTGAAATATTTCTTGTTGTCACAAAATATATGTAAAAAATTCAATTATTTGTGTCGTTTGAGATTTACAAGTGCGATCCAACGCTGCCAAAATGAGAAAATCAGGTAGTAAGTACAAGCAGCTACTGATAGTCTTCCGAAATCAATGGAAAAAACGTTACTCAGCGAAGCAGCGAGTGCAACAAAATCAATCCTATATGATATTTCTTTCGAATATCTGAAAATGTTGCAAGACAACCGTATATAGACATGCGTCAACATCATCGCCGATTTCATCGACTAAACCAAATAAACCTGCAATTATTAATATTAATAGTGGTAAATAGAAGATGATGAATAAAAACTGTTTGTAAAATTACTTTTCGATGTTTCCGTAATTGAATCATTTGTTGAATACGTCGTTTTTGTCGAATATGTCATATTATCTTTAATAGTCGGCATCAGTATGTTGAAGGTTTCTTCCGAAGAAATTCAAATAGTTACATTAAAAAATGTAGTTACCGAACGCAAACATTTTGTTTTCTTTTTCAAATAAATTCTCTCGGCGTATATTGCATGTAAAAAATCAATCAGCTTCTAAGATAAAAAAAATGTCTGCAATCAATAATGAAATATGTTGGGTAATTATTGTCTTAATAATCAAGAGTACGATGGGTAAATTCTTTTATTTCTTAGAATAAATTTACGTATATAATCTATGATTTGTTATTTTAGGTCTAATGAATATTCCGTCAAATGCGTCATGGGATAAATATGGAATGACTGTTGCTGGATGGACTAATGGAACAAATGGATCTTCCCTTGATCAACTTTCCCGTCCATTGGGATTAACAATCACGGATAGTGACGTTTTATATATTTGTGATAGAAATAATTATCGTATTGTCATAGTTGATCTTAATTCTACATATAGTATATCAATCATTGGATCTGGATATGGAGCCGCTTCTAATCAATTTAAACGTCCAACTGATCTTCTTGTTATAAATGGAGCACTTTACGTCACGGATCCGGATAATGCTCGAATACAAGAAATGTCACTGAACGGTTCAAACCCTTCTGAAATACTCAGTGCGACCGATTTATATGAATCTACATATTTTTACATCGATCAAAATTATAATATTTATATCAGTTTTACTGCGGATCACAAAGTTGTTTTGTTTACCACAAATTCAACAAATTCTACTATTGTCGCTGGAATCGGAATCTCTGGATCAAACTTAAGTCAACTCAATAAGCCATATGGTATATTTGTCGATTCAAATGGAACTATCTATATTGCAGATTGCTACAATAATCGAGTAATGAAATGGTTTGCTAATGCATCAACAGGAATTATAGCTGTCGGTAGTGTACCCTCTCCAACGGATTTAACGATGGATACAAATAATTATTTATATATAAGCGAATCAGCTTCTGGAAGAATTACAAAATGGGCGTCTAATGCAACTTCTGGTATTTGTATAGCTGCTTGCACAGGAATACCAGGCTTGAACTCAAACCAATTGAATACTCCACATTCATTAGCATTTGACAAATATGGATCATTGTATGTAGGTGATTACGCGAATAATCGAATACAAAAATTTCAAATTCTTCATTCTCAAAGTAAGTCAAAAGTATATTTTATCGAGAAATACATACACTAATTAATAGATCCTTCGTATAATCAACCAAAATTTTCATCTTGTACAAGATGGGATACAAATGCTGTCACCTTTGCCAATAGTAGTGTTGTTGGTACTCTACCAATCAGCATCTTCATTGACACCAACAATACGGTTTATGTAATCTCATATTCATATAATTATTTATTGATATGGTCAGAAGGAGCACTATCACCAACTTTAACAATTCCTACTTTATCGAAAGCTTATGGTATATTTACTTCTAGTTTAGGCGATGTTTTCATTGACTATGGTAATGTTTCTGGCACAGTAAATAAATGGACATCATCGTCAATCAATAGTACAGTAGTGATGTCTATCGATAATATATGTTTTGGTATGTTCATCGATATTTATAATTATTTGTATTGTTCAATAGGATCATCTCATAAAGTGGTGAAGAAATTCTTGAATGATCCATCCACGAAATCAATAATTGTCGCCGGCACTGGAACTTCTGGTTCAACATCGAATGAGCTCAATCAACCTCGAAGAATTTTTGTAACTGTTAATTTAGATCTATATGTTGCAGATTCTGGAAACAATCGTATTCAATGTTTTCGTTCGGGTCTATTAAATGCAACGACAATACCAATCAGTGGAGGATCATCGAATATTACACTTCAAAATCCAACAGCAGTTGTACTTGATGCTGATGAAAATCTTTTCATTACTGAGTATGGTCATCATCGAATTATCAGATGGGATGGTTCCAATGCTCAATGTCTATTTGGATGTTCCGGTAGTTCCGGTGCAGCAGCCGATCAATTGACTAGTCCTCGTGCTCTCAATTTTGACAGTTATGGTAATCTCTATGTAGTTGACACAGGCAATAGCCGTATTCAGAAATTTTTCTTAATAAGTAATTCATGTAGTGAGTATCTATAGATCTCGTTTCTTCTTTCGTCTGATCAATGTGTTTTTTATCTATTAAAGATGATTCGTCAACTACTTCATTATCATTGACAAGTGAGGAGATAACAAATACTCAATCGACGACACAATTTAGTTCGGATTCTAATGTAATAACTGCTTACGTATGCGATCTACTTCTTCCGTGTGAAAATAATGGCAATTGTGCAGAAGATAGTAATGCTTTTTATAATTATGTTTGCTTATGTCTACAAAATTTTAATGGAACCAATTGTGAATATGATTATCGACCTTGTCAACCAAATACTTGTCGGAACAATGGTCAATGCATTCAAACATCCAATCAAACATTTACTTGCCAATGTGTTTTCGGTTGGCAAGGAATTCGTTGTGAGACAAAGATTAATTATTGTAGCAATGTCACATGTTTCAATCAAGGTGTCTGTCAGCCATTATTTCTCAACTATAGTTGTCTTTGTCTCGGCGCTGGTTATTCAGGACGATATTGTGAGATTGCACCGGGACGAATAACTGCATTGAAACTATTTTCGAAATCAATGGCATACATTGTTATTATTGCAATAGTACTTTTAGCATTATTTATGATGACTTTGGATGTATTAAAATATTGTTTTGGAATTGATCCAACTGTATCGAAACCTAAAGAGAAGAAACCTCGCATAGCTATTCGTTTTATTTATGTTAGCAAAATATCAGAGGAAATAAACAAATAAATTCAGTTGTTTTATTTTTGACACGTAACAATAATTGATTGGCCTGCATTACCACTCGAATAAGGTAATACGAGTGTTACATCGGTTGCATTTCCATTATTATTCCATGCTGTTGAACATCCTCTTCCGGTACCCACTCGATCTACATTTACATGTAAACTACTAGCTATAAGTGTTGGCTGAGAACCTGAAATGGTAAAATTAGTTGCTGTTTCACTGAATAGATAAGCACCAGGACTGTTCAATTGTATATTGAGTTCATAGGATGGACTTTTACATGAAAATGTTGTTGAAACATTATCCCAAAGAACAAAAGACGCACGTTTTAACGAAGGCCATATTGAACCATGAAAATTTTTATTTGTTGATATACATGAAAAGACTTGTTCTTCATTATATTGTTTAATTAATGCGGGAATAGATTCACGAGAAATATTTGGTAAAATCATATAATTATAATCACGTGTATATGGTCCAATTCCATGATTGATCCATATAGTTAATAGACGTCCTGACACAGGAGCATTGAACGGACTAATCGTATCGTAATTTCCTGTTTTATTTCCTAATTCAATTCCAATGGACGCATATTGTTGTTGATTTTGTAATAGATATGCAATATCTGATCCATCTAAATGAATCCATTGTACATTCGATGTTGCATTTTGAATATACGGAAAAGAATAATTTCCATCAGAAAATGTAACGACAGTTGAATTAAAGAAACCAATTGTAATTTGACCCGAATGTAATAATCGACTAGCTAATGTTGTCCATGCTGTTGTTGATGTTCGTAATGTTAGATTAGTAGCTAGAGCAATGATTGCATCATCATAGAAATGCCATGATCGTTGAGCAGTTAAATTATGTGAAGCCGTATCCATCATTGCTAAACCATATTCATTATCGCTAACACCACCAACAAATGGTAATTTAGTCCAATGAAAAGCTCCATTAACACATGGTTCCAATGGAATATCATGTTCAACTGTAATACCATTCATGGCTTGCCAATCAAAAAGTGGAAATATATTATCATAATCATATGCATTGCCTGTATATAAATTCAAAACACCTTGTCCACTATGTTCTGCTTTGATATCTTGATCAAGAATACATTCGATTGGTTGTGTTCGTACGGATTGTAATTTAATTGTACTTGTCCAATTTGCTCGTCGATGTGTTTGATAATCAGAAACATAGAAATGTCTATTACCAATTAAAGGCAAAGCATTCGGTAGATCATCGATACGATCAGCTAAATTCATAAGTTCTAATTTAGTTTCATTTGATGAAATTAAATCTGCCATGATTCGAAGATATTTCGAATTAAACATGAATGCATATTCTCTATCAACAGTGCCAACCGATCGTCCAATCGTCGACCAATCCCAAAGATTTCCAATAATCATCCATGAATCACCTTTAGTTATAAAATCTGCCAATGTCATCAATTGTTGTTGATTCATTACATATTTTGTTCCAAGACTACAGTTAAAAAATGAAAAAAGCGTCTGTGCCCATACGAATCCATATGCGCCCGATAATAGTTGTGATCCATGAAAATGATAAGCCCAATCATGTTGTATGCCTGGTTTCTTCTCTGGTTCAACGGTAATATCTTGCCATATACGTGCAAAACCTTCATTAACACCTGTTATATTATTCGTTGCTAATGAACAATACAATTCGGCTTGAATCATTTGTATTAAATTAGCACCAACGTCAGTTACTCGATGGAGCCACCAAGCTGCACGATAAGATATTTCGACTATTTTTTGAAGTTCAAAACTGGTTACATTATTGCCTAACATCAATAAATGACCACTGAGAGCAATTGGAACACCGATTTCATTATCATACCAATTTGGTGCTTGCCAATCATGAACTAACCAAATATTAATTGCACAATGAGCAGCTGTTCGTATACGAGGATCATTTTGAACTGAAGAACCATTTAGAGTTATTGCTTGTAACATCGTTGTTATTCGATTTAAATGTGATATTGTACGCCAATGTGCAAAACGTTTATCATAATAATCGACATCTGGCCAGTAACAAGAACTATTCAATCGTTCAGTGAAATTCAAAGCAGTATCTGCTAAGACAGTTAAATTTACATGCGTTGGTAATAACATATAGTTCAACACACGGTCATGAATAATCGACATATCATCATCGTTAATAGTAGAACTAGACGATGGAGAGAAAAAGAAAACAAGAAAAATAATACTAAAATATATTTTCATTTTCATCATAATATATTTTATATTTCGTTATGCGAAGAGTCACCTTTATTTAAAGGGTGCACGTTCGCTTATCAATAGAATCTTATCAACAGAATGAAAAATAGCATACCCTCAATGAAATCTAATTCAGTCCCTCGAAATCATTTGAAGTCTATTTAAGTATATCTAAAAAAAGCGAAATCACCTAGGCGGATATCTTTTGAAGTGTGCTGTTTCCGCTTGATTTAATGACCCAGCCGTTTCATTAAAGATAATTATAATTTTTGTCGGATCATTTGATGAGCATTTCATAAGACAGGAAAGGACATTTCTTTTCTATGAAATGTAAAAAAAATTATATTCACTCATTACAAGCAACGACAACAGAATGACATCAGCACTCGACATAATTTTATCTCAAATAAAGATTCCGTCCTCGGTCATGCAATTTTATTTCTGGGGATATCTTCTTGTACTTGTGTTTGGTTTTATTGGTAATATTCTTAGTTTCTTAACATTTACTCGACCAACATTGAGAAATACATCCACAGGATATTTTTTCATTATGTTAACGGTTTCAGATAGTTTGCATCTGTTTATTTTTCTTCTGGTTTTTCTTGAAATTGGTCTTCAAGTAAGAATATATAAAATCGAGTCTATATTCTTATGAATTTGAGTAGATACCATTCTATCATCATATTAATTATGATGTCATGTGTCGTTTTCGTCTTTTTATTGGCGGCGCAGCAGAAATGTGCTCTGCATGGTTACTTGTCTTGATCACTGCTGATCGATGGATTCGAACACAATTTCCATTCAAATCAAATTCAATTTGCACACGAAAAAATGCTATTTTTGCATCACTCTCCGTTATCTTTATCTTCGTAGGTTTGAATCTTCATGTACTTCTTTCATATTATGGCAGTGCTTTACCTGGCAAGCCAGGTGTGTCTTGTGGTCCAAAGCAACATAATACGAACTATTACAACTTTTATATTTATCAATGGTCTTTGATACAGGTTATTTTTAAATCTCTTGCACCGACAGAAAAGAAAAGTCATTCCTCAAAGACAAAATGTAATAGTACAAGAATTTGCAGAACGAAAACAACGATTGAATAATCAAATGATTCTATTACTATTAACGAATGCATCTATTTTTTTTTACTACAACTCTACCCATCACGTTTAATAAATTTTTGGCAACTGTTTTAACTCCAATAAGTACTTTCGATGAATTTCAACAATATATGGTGACTTCAACTATATTTGATTGGATCTTGTGTTTAAATTATACAGTAAGTTATGTTTGTTTTCAATACTATATGTAGAAAATAATTTTTTTTATTCATATTCAAGATTCGATTTTACATGTATTGTCTTACATCAACATTATTTCGTAAAGAATTTATTCAATTAATTCGTTCTTGCCATTGACTAACTCTAATAGTATCATGAGAATATAACAGGTGTGGATTGTATTTGAGAGAATAAAAGAAAAAGAAAAAGCGTTTTTTTATCTTTATGCGTAGATCGACAGAGAGAAAAAAGAAATGATTTATAATAAAGTTGTACTTTTAAGTTTAATTATTCTACAGGAATTTTTCATTGTTGATGCTGATGATCCCGAATCATTGTGGTCTAGTGAACAAGGTAATTCTCAAAATACACATCGTATCGTTCCATCTATACCTGTTTCCTATTCGAAAACACCATGGATTTATGAATATAATTTAACATCACAAGATACAACGGAATTTGGTCAAGGTGCTGGAATCAATGGTGATCTTTATTTCTTTTTAGGTAAAACAAGATATCATCGAGGTAAGTTGTGTTTTTTACTATGAAAAGTCATCGACGTGTTTATATTTAGCTGATTTTATGGTATGTCTAACTATGAATGGAACTGTTCGTTGGAAAGTCGACATTGAAACAGTACCAGATATGGATCCAATCGGTGTTTCTAATATTGTTTCTGATCGTGAAGGAAATCTGTTTTATACAGCTTCATGGTCAGGTGATACAATTTATACCGCAAAGATTTGCCGTATAACTAACGCTCAAACATCGAATCCCGTTCAAAAATGTATCGAAAACTATGATTTATTTTTCTACGTCTCTGCACCATTAGCTATCTTGCAAGAGTACGATCTTCTCATTACAGCTGTTAGTGATAATGAAATTGAATCGGTACCACTGGTTTTAAATAAAACAACGTTGGATTTATTCTGGATAAATAGACATTTTTTCGGTGCTGGTTTGCATGGAGATTATCGATGGAATTCAAATACCGGTGATCTATTTTGGATCGGTGGCGATGATCGTCTATTGAAATTTACTTATAAAGGAGAAAAACTTATCAATAATTTTACACAATTTGATGGATTTGGTGAAGACTTTGTTATCGATAGACACGAAGAAGTGATTGTTCGTTCATGGCAAAATGGAACAAGTTTACCATGGAAACTGATGGTTTCATCAAATGATGTGTCAACTGAAAAAATCAAATTACGTTGGGATTGGCATGCACCTCCGATCATTGCTGACAATAATGATATTACACTGCCGACGATGGATAACAATGGTACAGTCTATTTATCTAGTATGCCATTGGCATTTGCTATTGATACCAATGGAAAAACCGTATGGACAAGTGAATTAGCAACAGCAAGTGAAATGAAAAACTTCAATTTACTTTCGTTCTGTATTGCAATGAATTCGAAACGACGAATTCTTTATATTGTATCCGGTTCGCCTAGTTATCCACAAAAAACTGATGTTCTATATTTTATCACTGCTGTTCATATGGATACTGGTAAAATTATTAAACGTATTGATTTAAATGTAGGAAATGAAACGATCTCAGCAAAATGTCCGATTTTAATTGGTGATGAAATACTTTATTTTTCTTGGCAAACAGGGCAATATCCACATTTAGTTCCATTCAAAGTCACTCGTATTCTACAACTCTAATCTTTATATGTTAATGAACATGCCTTAGATGTGTTTTTTTTTTGCATGTTCCTACTAAATTTTAAATTAAATAGGACAGAGAGGAGGTGCTGGAGATTGAAGCGGTATACCTCCACCACCTATAGTATTGTTCCGATTGTTAATTACAATACGTAATGATTGAAATAAGGCTAACATATCAGCATACCAAGTAGCACCTGAACTAGTCGAATTTGAATCGAAAGCATATCCGTAGGCTAATTGAAATTCATCAGTAACGCCATGTTCAGTACCTACAGTGCCACGATTAGCTGCCGTATCATCACAAATATAACCTCCATAATTTTTCAATGTAAAAAGCAATTTCTGACCGGGAATCGTCGTTACATTGACCGTCATGTTCGAAGGAATAGCAAGAAGAGCACCTGGTGACAAATAAATATCATGACCACCATAATGACCTGACGTATTCATAAAGAATGCGTGACTATCACATTTTATTGCAGGCCAAACATAGCCCGGTGGTTTATTATAGTAATAATCTGGTGCATTCAATTGTAATTTCAATGCATGTCGAATAGGTGGTGCATTGGGTAGCAATTCTCCTAATCGAATCGTGCCACCAATCGAAGATAAACCACTTCCACCATGTGCACCACATGTACCATTGCTGAACATAATATCGTCTTTTCCCTGTATGTCTGGCATTGGCAAGGAAAGTATAGGTGAACCAGGATTACATCTAAACAATGGTTGAGTATTGATAATTGAATGATTATCGGGTAGAAGTATTGCAGCAGCATTATTATTTCCAAATCCTCGCACTGTCACATTGACTGGAAATGGTATGTGACCAACGAGATGACCTGTTATATTGCAATATGTCTCAGCATCGGCATGACCCCATCGACCTTGATGATACCACGGTGTCATTGGATCGTTCGTATTTGTTGAAATGAAATAATCATCATCGGAAAAGAAAGAACGAGGCAAACGAAATGGAGGACGAAATATACCAGGATCATGAAAGATTGCATCACTACCTATGGGTGTATTCCAAATTGAAGTGGATAGAAATGGCCATTTTCTTGCATCACGACAGTTTTCACCGATTATTAGACAACATTCCGTCAATACGGTAATGCAAAGAAAGTATTTCCATAGAATCTTCATTGTATTCAAAAGTGAAATGTATTTACCTTCGAATTCGCAAAAAGATTTCGGTTTTTATCTATTCGTACTTTCGAGAAGATATCTACTTACAACCAAAGAAACTCTTCTTCTCACTATTCATTGTATTATAATATAAATAGCTCGACAAAACAACTCAATTCAATCGCGGAAAAATCTTCTTTTTCCATTCCTTTTTTTTTATTAAATGACAACATTTTTTTTATCCGTGTGGTTTTGAAACCCACGCTCTCATCAACCATATATCTTCTTCTTTTCTTCAAGATTTTTCTTCTTCAAATAGAATGAAATCAATTCGTATTCTTCTTCTTGCTGGATTTTAAAACATGAGTAATACTACAATCGCAACTGTAAACAGAGAAGCTGAACTATTAGCTCTTTTCAATTATCTAATTCAAATTTTTTCACAAACTCTTGATGGACTTATGTGGATCATCGGTAATATTGGAGCCATTCTCACTTGTATTGTATTCTATCGACCAATATTTCGAAAAAGTTCTTGTGCCATGTATTTTACCGCTTCAAATTTTTCACAACTCTTTGTCTTTAATTTTGCTGTTTTCATTCGAATGATTCAGTATGGTTATAATGTTCCTGTGAATTCGGTTCCATCATGGTTTTGTAAAATTCGCTTCTATATCTATTATGTTTCTGGAGCTATTGCTCGTTACAACATAATCTTTGCTGCAGCCGATCGTTTCCTATGCAGTTCTCGAAGTGTACGTCTTCGTCGATGGAGTTTGCCAAAAGTTGCTGTTTATCTTATTACTATCGATACTATCGTTTGGATTCTTTTCTATATTCCAATTCTTGTTTACTTTGATGTCGAAAGTGACAAATGTCGAATACATGCAGTAGAAATTATGAAATATCTTAGTTATTTCATCACGATTGAAAATGGTTTTTTTCCTATTATTCCAATGTTAATATTTGGATTGCTTACCATTCGTAATATTCGTCAAAGTAGACAACGTGTTAAAAGCACTGTAGCAGTCAATAGAAATCAATCTGCTACAAGCAGACAAACATCGACAAAAGAAGCACAACTTCATAAGATGCTTATTAATCAGGTTATTGTTTATGTAATTCTAAATCTGCCATATCCAGTCTACAATGTTTACCGAAGCTATGTAAATGTGAATTCATTTACTGGATCACGTGCTGCAATAGACACATTTATAAATAATCTGTGTTTCGACATGATCTATCTTTGTTTTACTCTAACTTTTTTCAATTTTCTTATAACATCGGATATGTTTCGACAAGAATTAAAACAAATAATTAAAAACAAGCTTATCGACCGATGTCGTCATCGTATCACACCCGTAGCATGAACAATCTTCTATCACATCACTGTAATCGTGTTTTTCTAAGGAATAGCATTATATATGCCGTGCGTCTTCTTTTCTTATCGGATTAAAAATTTCTTCATTCAACGTTCGTTTTAATCAGACATATCGTGCATCGAGAATTATTTTGTAACAGACAAATTACTTTTATGAACGTGGGTAGAAAGAAGAATTCAAACGCACTCTGAAATCGACAAATCTTTACGGAATTGTAAATGACAAATTAAAATAACTTGTCTTCTGTAGTGTAAACCGTTGAATCAAATTCTCAAGGAAATATTGAAAAATGTGACCGACATTTCCTAAAACAACTCTGCATAATTGATATACTAAAAACACAATTTTTTAAGCGATTTTGTTTCTTCATGCACTATCTAAATTTTAATACATTTTCTCATTTCAACTAATTCCGCTTTTTAATCAAGAAAAAGAATAAATATATAATAAAACAACATTTTCATTGACTTGTATTTTTAATTATTTTTTTTTCTGTGAACAAACAAAATGAATCTTCTTTAATCTATTTTCTTACGGCTTTTTCTTAGAATTAAGATATGTCTTCCCTTTGTATAAAATCGAAAAGTCATTAGGGGTTTTGCGTGCAAACATTTATAACTCTTATTCAAGATAGCGTACTTAGCAAAAGTCCACTTTTATTTTCGAACTCGTATCTTTGACTAATACAGCCCGTGAATATTCTTCTTATTTTCAAAGTATAAAAACATGAGTAACACTACAGCCGCAACTATAAACAGGGAAGCTGAATTATTAGCTCTTTTCAATCATTTAATTCAAATTTTTGCACAAGTTTTTGATGGACTTATGTGGATCATCGGTAATATTGGAGCCATTCTCACTTGTATTGTATTCTATCGACCAATATTTCGAAAGAGTCCTTGTGCCATGTATTTCACTGCTTCAAGTTTCTCACAATTCTTCGTCTTTAACTTTGCTGTTTTCATTCGAATGATCCAGTATGGTTATAACGTTCCTGTGAATTCGGTTCCATCATGGTTTTGTAAACTTCGTTTCTATATATTTTACGTTGCTGGAGCTAGTGCTCGTTATAATATAATATTTGCTGCAGTAGATCGTTTCCTTTGTAGCTGTCGAAGTGCTCGTCTTCGTCGATGGAGTTCATCAAAGGTTGCGCGTTCTCTTATCATTATTGACGCTATAATTTGGGTTCTCTTTTACATTCAAATTCTGGTTTTGGTGGATGTCACCAATGACAAATGTCGAATACAGGTCGCCGACATTATGAAATATTTCAATTTCTATCTTATCATCGAAAATGGATTTTTACCAATTATTCCGATGTTAATATTTGGATTACTTACTATTCATAATATTCAACGAAGTATACAACGTGTTAAAGCTAGAGAAACAATTGATGGAACTTCATCTAATACAAACAATCAATCATCATCACCGTCGAGAAAAGAAGTACAACTTCATCGGATGTTAATCAATCAAGTTGTTATTTATGCGATTTTAAATCTGCCATTTCCAGTTTACAATCTTTATCGAACATATGCGAATCTTAGTTCATTTACTGGGTCCCGTGCAGCGATTGATACCTTCATCAATAATCTTTGTTTCGACATGACTTATCTTTGCTTTACTTTAACCTTTTTCAATTTTCTTCTGACATCACGCATGTTTCGACGAGAATTGAAACAGATCCTTTGCCGAAATCGACGACGTATTGCACCCATCACATGAAGAATGTTATGAAAATTCACCAACTATTATGATTTTAAAAAGAGTGACAGTTGCTTCTTTTTTGTTGATGTTGTAATCGTATTAAAAATTATTTCCTTTTGTCAAAATGACAAAGTTATATACCCATTGATCTTCTTTTCTTGTCGGATTACAAAATCTTTGTGTAAAAGCTTATCTAGCATACTGAGGAAAAAAATCGACGTTGTTATTGTCGTTCAACGATGCATTGGAACGTATCTTAACGAATTTATTGTGAGATTGACCCTTTTTGAAATTCTTTAGAAATTTTAGCGAGTAAAGTTGATTACCCGATTTTGTTCAAGTCAAATAGATGAATTGTTGTGCGTCTTTATAATACTTTTGCTTAATTATCTACTCGAGATTATGATTTTCATTTAAAATCTAAATTCAAGTACTTACACTTTTCAATTATAAACAAAGGCTGTAAGTAAATTGTACTAGAAGTTCATTTCTCTTTTATTCATAAACAAAATGCGCAAATCTTCTTTAATCCATTTTTATGACATCTCTCTCTTGCAATTAGTATAAATACTTCGTTTCTACTCCCTCTCTCTCTCTCTTTCTGTAAAATCAAATCGTCATATACATTTCTGAGAAAACGAGATATTATAAAATACAATAGTTATTGTTGGGTACATCATTTTAAATTTCCTTAAAATGAGTTTTAAAATCTCAAATTAAAAGAGTTAGGTCAATTATGGATCGCCTACTTCAGTATTTGACTTCCTTGATAGAATTAAAAATAATTGAATAAATTAATCATTATCATTCTTCTTTTTCAGACATCACGCATGAGCAACATTACGATCTCAACTATAAACCGTGAAGCTGAATTATTGGCCCTTTTCACTCAATTAATTCAAGTTGTTTCTCAAGTTCTTGATGGACTAATGTGGATCATCGGTAATTTTGGAGCTATTTGTACATGCATCGTATTCTCTCGACCGACATTTCGAAAAAGTCCTTGTGCCATGTATTTCACTGCTTCAAGTTTTTCACAACTCTTCGTCTTTAACTTTGCTGTTTTCATTCGAATGATTCAGTATGGTTATAATGTTCCTGTGAATTCGGTTCCATCATGGTTTTGTAGACTTCGTTTCTATATCTATTATGTTTCTGGAGCTAGTGCTCGTTATAGTATAGTATTTGCTGCAGTAGATCGTTTCCTTTGTAGCAGTCAAAGTACTCGTCTTCGTCGATGGAGTTCATCAAAGGTTGCGCTTTGTTTTATCATTATTGACGCTATTATCTGGGCACTCTTCTATATTCAAGCGCTGGTTTTCTTTGATGTCAAAAACGACAAATGTCGAATACATGTCGCCGACATTATGATATATTTCAATTTCTATCTTACGATTGAAAATGGATTTTTACCAATTATTCCGATGTTAATATTTGGATTACTTACTATTCGCAATATACGTCAAAGTAGACAACGTGTCAAGGCAATGGAAACAACAACTGGTGGAACAGTATCGAATACAAGCAAGCAACCTTTATCATCAACGCCGAGAAAAGAAGTACAACTTCATAAGATGTTAATAAATCAAGTGGTTGTTTATGTGATTTTAAATCTGCCATATCCTGTCTACAACATTTATCGAACATATGCAGGTGTTAGTTCATTTACTGGATCACGTGCTGCAATTGATACTTTCGTCAATAACCTCTGTTTCGACATGATCTATCTTTGTTTTGCTTTAACCTTTTTCAATTTTCTTCTGACATCAAGTATGTTTCGACGAGAATTGAAACAAATGCTTTGTGGATATCGTCAACGTATTGCACCCATATCATGAAACATTTCATGAAAATTCATCAAGTATTATGATTTTAAAAAGAATGACATTTGTATCTTCTTGTTGATGTTGTAATCGAGACGTGATTTCATTAGAATTTCAAAACTTTAATTTTTATATATACTCGCTTTTGAAAAAACATAAATTTCGTCTACACTGAATAGAAGGACTCAACTGATTGATGGTAGGATTTGAGAGAATGAAAAGAATCTATAAGCAGACAGATCCTTGGAACTCTGAGTTTAATCTTACATTGTTGTTGTGGATTGTGAAAACTTTGAATTATAGAAATTGATTGAAATGATAAAGAATTATAACAAAACAAGTTTCTTACATCAAGATCACTCGTACTCATTGTTCGAAAGGATTTGACTAAATTCTTTCATCCATCTGTGTCGGTTTCTCTGAATCTACCTTTTAAAACTATCATATATAACCACTCAACTTTAAACAACGCTCGCAGTCACGACCGTAGTCTACAAGAATCCCCACTTTCACATACTATATAAAAAATTAAGGTTGTTTTTTAAAAAATAAGTATGCATTATAGACTGTTAAAATTCTGGCAAACTTTGAGAATTTAAGAATAAGACCACACCTGACTTTGTAATACTTTAGCTTAATTATCAGCTAGAGATTACCACTTTTATCTATATTATGCATTTCAGTAATCAGAGGTTTCTGTTGGCTTTCATATGTGCAACCTGGATATAAGGCGCTTTGGCTACAATTCTTTTTCGGATTTCGACCTATATAATTTAAATAAAATTACTTACACTCTATCATTATAGAGCATAATCAATTAATTCTAAACATACACTTTAAGTAAATTGTAGCAGTAATTAATTTCTCTTTTCTTTCTCAACTTAATGAACAAAACTTCTTTAATCCATCTTTATGACTTCTTTCTCTTGCAATTAATATAATTATTTTCTTTCTACTCTTTCGTTTTCTATAAAATCAAGTCGTCAAACACATTTTTGAGAAAACGGGATCAACTAGATAGATCTCATAAAACGAATAACCTCAGCTGCTGTTAGTTACTCATTGTTGCGCACATTATTTTAAATTTTCTTAAAATGAGATTTGAAATCTCAAATTAAAAGAGTCAGGTCGATTATGGATCACCAATTTTCCGTATTTAGCTTCCTTCATAGAATTAAAAATAATTGAATACAGTAATCAGTATTATTCTTGTTTTTTAGACTTCAAATATGAGCAACACTACAATTACAATTATAAATCGTGAAGCTGAATTATTAGTTCTTTTTAATCATTTAATTCAAGTTTTTTCACAAGTTTTTGATGGACTTATGTGGATCATCGGTAATATTGGAGCCATTCTCACTTGTATTGTATTCTCTCAAGCGATATTTCGAAAGAGTCCTTGTGCAATGTATTTCACTGCTTCAAGTTTTTCACAACTCTTTGTCTTTAACTTTGCTGTTTTCATTCGACTGATTCAGTATGGTTATAATATTCCTGTGAATTCGGTTCCATCATGGTTTTGTAAACTTCGTTTCTATATATACTACGTTTCTGGAGCTAGTGCTCGTTATAGTATAGTATTTGCTGCAGTAGATCGTTTCCTTTGTAGCAGTCAAAGTACTCGTCTTCGTCGATGGAGTTCATCAAAGGTTGCGCTTTGTTTTATCATTATTGACGCTATTATCTGGGCTCTCTTCTATATTCAAGTGCTGGTTTTCTTTGATGTTAAAAACGACAAATGTCGAATACATGTCGCCGACATTATGATATATTTCAATTTCTATCTTACGATTGAAAATGGATTCTTGCCAATTATTCCGATGTTAATATTTGGATGGCTTACTATTCATAATATTCAGCGAAGTATGCAACGTCTGAAAGCAAGGGAAATAATTGACGGAACAGTATCTAATACAAAAAATCAATCATCATCACCGTCGAGAAAAGAAGTACAACTTCATAAGATGTTAATCAATCAGGTTATTGTTTATGTGATTCTAAATCTACCGTATCCAGTCTACAACCTTTATCGAACATATGCGGATGTTAGTTCATTTACTGGATCACGTGCTGCAATAGACACATTTATAAATAATCTGTGTTTCGACTTGATCTATCTTTGTTTTACTTTAACCTTTCTCAATTTTTTTCTGACATCAGGCATGTTTCGACGAGAATTGAAACAAATGCTTTGTGGATATCGTCAACGTATTGTACCCATCGCATGAAGAATTTTACGAAAATTCCGCAACTATTATCATTGTAAAAACAATAACAGTTGTATCTTTTTTGTTGATATTGTAATCGTATTAAAAATTGTGACGATTTGAGCTATATACAAGCGAATAATGTTCCCGATGTATATTTGATTCCAAAGAAATCGCATCGCTCGATAATTTTCCTGTTCTTTATATCTACTTACGGAAATGTCTGCTATCGGCGAAAGTATTGGTTGACAAAAATAGATACTACTAAAAAAAGATCGTAAATAAACTGATTGAAAATCAGATTATGAATTAATAAGCAATATGAGAGAGTGCCAGAACTAACACCATCCGATATCTGACGCCGGAGGAAGCAATAAGGGAAAAAGAAGAAAAAAATCATAACAATTAAAAGAGAGAATAGTGGACGATCATTGCAAAAGTAATAATGTCGTTATAAAGAGTTTATAGAGCTGTGCAATTCAACTTCTTCAACTGGTATCGTTGGTCGACATAGAATTCAAACTCAAGTATCTCCACTTTTGAATTCCAGAATATAATTAATTTGTCGTACCAATTCATTTATTTTTTTCTCGTTGAACAAAATGCATCACTCTCGTTTAATCTATTTTTAATATTTCTTTCTCTTCCAATTAGTGGAACTTCCGTTGTTCATCTCTCATTTTCCATAAAATCTTGCCGTTACATTGGTTTTACATTCCAAAACTTTTGTCTGTTGTTCAAGACAGTTATTAGCGCAGTCCGTTTTTCTTCTACTATTGATATCCTTCAACAGACCACGTCACTTTTTTATTTAGCTTACGCAATAGAATTCAAGCATGAGCAACACTACAATCGCAACTGTAAACAGAGAAGCTGAATTATTGGCCCTTTTCACTCAATTAATTCAAGTTGTTTCTCAAGTTCTTGATGGGCTAATGTGGATTATTGGTAATTTTGGAGCTATTTGTACATGTATTGTATTCTCTCGAGCGACATTTCGGAAAAGTCCTTGTGCCATGTATTTCACTGCTTCAAGTTTCTCACAACTTTTTATCTTTAACTTTGCCGTTTTCATTCGAATGATTCAGTATGGTTATAATATTCCTGTGAATTCGGTTCCATCATGGTTTTGTAGACTTCGTTTCTATATATTTTACGTTTCTGGAGCTAGTGCTCGTTATAATATAGTGTTTGCTGCAGTAGATCGTTTCTTCTGTAGCTGTCAAAGTGTTCGTCTTCGTCGATGGAGTTCATCAAAGGTTGCGCTTTGTCTTATTATTATTGACGCTATTATCTGGGCTCTCTTCTATATTCAAGTGCTGGTTTTCTTTGATGTCAAAAACGACAAATGTCGAATACATGTCGCCGACATTATGAGATATTTTAATTTCTATCTTACGATTGAAAATGGATTTTTACCAATTATTCCGATGTTAATATTTGGATTACTTACCATTCGTAATATTCGACGAAGTGCACAACGTGCTAAGGCACCGGAAACAATTGATGGAGCGGTATCGAATACAAACAATCAATCATCATCATCATCATCGAAAAAAGAAGTACAACTTCATAAGATGCTAATCAATCAAGTGGTTGTTTATGTGATTTTAAATCTGCCATATCCAGTCTACAACCTTTATCGAACATATGCGAATCTTAGTTCATTTACTGGATCACGTGCTGCAATTGATACTTTCGTCAATAACCTCTGTTTCGACATGATCTATCTTTGTTTTGCTTTAACCTTTCTCAACTTTCTTCTGACATCAAGTATGTTTCGACGAGAATTGAAACAAATCCTTTGTGGATATCGTCAACGTATTGCACCCATATCGTGAAACATTTCATGAAAATTTAGCAACTATCGTGGCTTTTATTGATGTTGTACTCGTATTAGCAATTGTGACTTTTCCCCTAAATAACAAAGTTATATACTCGTTGATCCTTTTCCCTGTCGGATTATAATATATTTCATGACTTTTAGCAAGTCCAAATGCTGTCCACTATAGAGACCTTTTACTGTAGAAACTAGTAAAAAACATACTAAATGAACTCATTGAAAATCAAACTATGAATAAATAAGCAATATGAGATTGTGCCTGAACTCATATGTTAGGAAATCTGACACTAGAGGAAGCAATAAAAGAAATGATAACAGGAAAGGAGAGAACAGTTGACAATCATTGATTTTTACACTTTTCTGGTCTGTCAGTTTTGAACTCTATGTTAGATTTATATAGAGTACTGGAAAAGTTTTTTTGACATTCTCTATTGCGAGGTATGACGAAAAACTAATGATGTCGTTATTTAGGTTAGGTTCAAATGCAGAATGTCGGCTTTCTTTGGAAATCTATGATTGCTTATAGCGCTTTGTAATTCATCTTGTTCAAGTGACGTCGTATGTCGATGTTGAATCTAAATTCAAATATCGCCGCTTTTTAATTATAGAACACGTAATAAATTAATGTTAAAGATAAGCTTTAATTAAATTACAGTACAAATTCATTTCTCTTTTGATGTTGAACAAAATGTACGCGTCTCCTTTAATCTATTTTCATTATTTCTTCCTGATACAATTAGTGTAACTCCCATTCCGTATAAAATCGAGCTGGAACACTGAGTTTACACTCAAATAATTGCTACTCTTATGGAAGAGAGTCATTAACGAAGCTCATTTTTCTTCTACTATCGATATCATCTTATCTAATAGAATTTGAGATAATTAAAGAAACTAATCAGTTGTATTTTTGCTTGCTTTTTAGACTTGAAATATGAGCAACACTACAATCGCAACTATAAACAGGGAAGCTGAATTAGCAGCTCTGTTCAATTATTTAATTCAAGTATTTTCTCAAGCTCTTGATGGACTTATGTGGGTCATTGGTAATATTGGAGCCATTCTCACTTGTATTACATTCTCTCGACCGACATTTCGAAAGAGTCCTTGTGCCATGTATTTTACTGCTTCAAGTTTTTCACAATTCTTTGTCTTCAATTTTGCTGTTTTCATTCGAATGATTCAATATGGTTATAATGTTCCTGTGAATTCGGTTCCATCATGGTTTTGTAAACTTCGTTTCTATATATTTTACGTTGCTGGAGCTAGCGCTCGTTATAATATAGTGTTTGCAGCAGTAGATCGTTTCTTCTGTAGCTGTCAAAGTGTTCGTCTTCGTCGATGGAGTTCATCCAAGGTTGCGCGTTCTCTTATCATTATTGACGCTATTATTTGGGCTCTCTTTTACATTCAAATTCTGGTTTTCGCAGATGTCACAAATGGCAAATGCCGAATACTCTCGGCCGACTTTTTAAAATATTTTACTTTCTATCTTACGTTTGAAAATGGATTTTTACCAATTATTCCAATGTTAATATTTGGATTGCTTACTATTCGTAATATTCAGCGAAGTATACAACGTCTTAAAGCAAGGGAAATAATTGACGGAAGAACATCTAATTCAAACAATCAACCATCAGTATCGAGAAAAGAAGTACAACTTCATCGGATGTTAATCAATCAAGTTGTTATTTATGTGATTCTAAATCTACCATATCCTGTCTACAACCTTTATCGAATATATGGGAATGTTAGTTCAGTTAGTGAATCAAGTGCTGCGATTGATACTTTCGTCAATAACCTCTGTATCGACATGGTCTATCTTTGCTTTACTTTAACATTTCTCAACTTTCTTCTGACATCAAGTGTATTTCGACAAGAATTAAAACAACTCCTTTGCCGACATCGACGACGTATTGCACCCATTGCATGAACAACTATTGTCATTTTCACGCTTTTGTTGTTATAATCGTATGCGCAATCTAATTTATTCATTCATTGGAAATAAAAATAAAACAGAAAAAAAACAATGTAGTGTTTGCTTTTCTTATGGATGATATAGTTCCGAATTACTCAAATAGATACCATTATAACCACCAGTAATTAGTACTTGTCCATTTGTTAATACGGATGCGGTGTGATAAATTCGAGAAGTATTCATGTTATAAGTAGCTGTCCACGATCCTGTTGATGGACCATACAATTCAGCACTGCTTAAGAAGGAACCATTATATCCACCGGCAGCTATTACTTTTCCATTTGCTAGAACTGATGTGGTATGATAATATCGAGCATAATTCATATGTCCAGTGGTTATCCACTGTCCAGTTGAAGGATCATACAGCTCAGTAGTATTTACAGTTCCACTAGCAGAGATTCCACCAGTAACTAAAACTTTTCCATTGGCCAACAGGGATGCAGCATGTAAATATCGAGCAGAATTCATCGAATTGACTGTTGTCCATAGACCTGTCGATGGATCATACAATTCAACAGTATTTAACATGCCACCACTAGTTCCACCTGTGACTAATACTTTTCCGTCCGTTAAAAGAGTTGATGTATGATAACATCGAGCATAATTCATACTACCAGTAGGCATCCATAGTCCGGTTGATGAATCATATAACTCGGCCGTATCTAAATAACCAGTACTACTTTTAACTCCTCCTGTAGCCAATACTTTTCCATTTTTTAACAAGGTTGCTGTGTGATAATATCGAGTAGAATTCATACTACCAGTGATTGCCCAGAGTCCAGTTGAAGGATCATATAACTCAGCAGTATTTAAGCCAACGTTACTGTGTCCGCCAGCAACCAAAACTTCTCCATTGGTCAACAGAGATGCAGTATGTGAATATCTAGGAGAGCTCATATTGCCAGTCATTAACCATAATCCTTTCGATGAATCATACAATTCAACAGTGTTTAAAATGATACCTGCACCCATTCCTCCGGCAACTAATAGTTTCTCATTTGTTAAGAGAGAAGCTGTGTGAGAATATCGAGGATAACTCATATTGCCAGCAGTCGTCCATCCTATCAACAATGTAGAGTATAGGAAAAAAACAATTAAGATACTATACCTGTTGTTGTTGTCGTTAAAACTAAAAGTATAGAAAACAACAAAAAAATAAACTATTGAATACAAATATTCAAGACACTGACGTGTTGTCGTTTTTTGATTTATACGAATAAGTAAATATATGTCTATAGCCATTGTTGCTACAATGATTATTGCTAACAAAAGTCCAATTTTAATTAGTAATTCCCTTTTCTGAAAGAAAGGGTTATACGCGAAAAATTCGCTCTAAAAATGCATAAAGTTTGTCTGTGTGTGTGTGTGTGTGTGTGTCTGTCCCAAACCAATCAGATTTTAGCTTGAGTAAGCTAAGCAACTATCGACTATTGATCGTCGGAACAAAGTTGGACCCTAGGTAATCGAGGTCGGGGAGTCCGAATATGAGTCATTCTTGGGGTCAAAGGTCAAAAAAACATCGTTTTTAGAAGTCGCTTATAGTGGCCAATGGTGATGGGAACTTGGTCGGACCTTAGGTTTTCGAGGTCAGGGAGTCCGAATATGAGTCATTCGTGGGTTCAAAGGTCAAAAAAACATCTGTTGAAGAAACTTGTAATACTGACCAATGATGGTTAGAACTTGGTCGAACCTTGGGTAATCGAGGTCAGGGAGTCTGAATTTGAGTATAAATCGAGTTGAAAGGTCAAAAAAACATCGATTTAAGAAGCCACTAATAGTGATCAATGATGATGGAAAGTTGGTCTGACCCCAGATAATCGAAGTCGGAAAATTTGGAATTTGAGTATAAATCGGGTTCAGAGGTCAAAATAACATCGACTTTAGTAACTCCTAATAGATGACAAATGATAGTTGGAACTTAATGGTACTCTGGATAATCCAGATCGGCGAGTTTGAATTCAGAGGTAGATATTCAAAATTTTCAACTGAGTATTTTTGGAAACTGACGATTTTTCAAAATTTGGAACTGGGTATTGCTCATTAGAAGATTCGTATTTTGAAAAAACAGAGATTTTTCCTATGATGTGATTATGTTAAATCCGATATGGCGTTTCCGACTCTATTGTTGTGTTTAGAAAACTAAAAGTAGTCCTTCTCAGATATCTATAATCATCTAGACCTAGATATTCGATAACTACCTATGCTTGAGTCGAAAAATGTGGCAGCTCGTGTCGGAAGTGGCGGACCGTAGGGACGCCGACGACCGACGCGGTGCTGCCCAATATGATGTATGGTGAAACTTTATCATATACATGTATATACATATAGTCGATCGTTTTTAATTCAAATTTTTATATGCGCGCACACTAACACATTCAGTCGAGGGTCAAGTGAATCGACTCTCGATGAACGTTACTTGTTATTTTTGGAATTTAAAAATGGGTGAAATGTTGCTGTGTGAGTCGAAGAAAAATGGTAGTTTATTTATTTCGATGTATTATTGTGTATATGAAAATTTAAGAAGATACATATGAATGTAACGAGAAACTAGTTTTATAACATCAAGATAAGTGTAGGAAATTATGAGATGCATAGTTAGTTGTAAGTGAAATATAGTTATTGAAAAAAAGAAGAAAAACATGCAATTATCTAGGCGTAATTGATCGAGTAATATGATTTTTAATTGAGCAGTTTATTTACATGAATCAAGTCAATTGTCATGTTGTAAAATATCTAGACCAGGATGAAGATCATGACAAATTTGATTCATCCAAGTTATTGGTTTCAATTTAATTAAAGTAATCCAACAACCGCCATCTTCATATGTGACAAAACAATGTTTCGGTTCAATCAAATCGGGCAAACGTCGAACCGACATCGAGTAAAATTTATTTTCAATTTTTATTGAAAAATTGAAGGATTGATTTTGGAACTCAATAAACTCATGAGATCCATTCGAAACAGTGTGTTTATCGTGTCTTCCACAGGATCTGTGAACTCGTAATTCTGGTATACGTAAATATAAAACCAGTTTGTAGTCATCTTCTTCCTGTGCAACAAAACTCGGTAAAATGGGTTTCATAATGAAGAATATTGAACTCATTGTCACTCGTTCAAAACACTAAATTGTATGTATATCTCAAAGACAAGGATACGTTTTTTTAGAAGAGATATATGATATCTGAAAAAAACTCATTTGGAAAAGATGTTGTTTTAAAAATAATGCCGATGACGCGTTTCGTTTGTATCGTCATTAGTACTTCTTTTCTCCGAGTGGTTCCGATTAATCGGAATTTCCATGATATAGATCAAACAGAATTTATTTTTAGCAGCTTAAAAAAACAAGAAAGACCCAAAAAAAGAAAAACAATTCGAATTTCAAATCAAATCGATTAATTTCCTGTCGATGGATAACAATTAGTATTGCAAGGAAAAAAACGGGAACCAAAATATCTCTTTCGGTTCACTCATTTCGACATGTTTTCTACTTGTCGTTTGATCATGTCCTATAGTTAGACAATATTTCAATCGATGCCAAAATGAAATCTTGATTGATTTCACCTCAACGAACTAGCCGATAATGCTGATGTTCGTTTTCTGATTTGATATCATCATCTAAGTTGAATGCTTGTTCCATTTTATTTTTGCGCAGAAAAAAATTTGACAAATACCCATACAACAACAAAAGCAAAATAAATCAGAGATTATTATAGATTTTACCTTTTTACTGATAAATCCAGCTAGTTTAATAGTATACAGTCTTAAAGAATCAACCGACAGTTAAAATGGTTTACAAATCGTCTCATGAAAAATGTATATAATATGTTGCACAATTTTTAATTACAGTTTAGGTAAAATGTATAGAAAAGTGATTAATAAGTGTAAGTTGTAAAGAAACTCTACTTTTTTCGAATTGTTTAGATATCTAAACGCCTATAAAAAAGATCATAACAGCATATAATTTCTAACTCATTATCTACAAATGTGACATGGCTTCATTATTTAAAACAGCAGACAATGATCAAAATTGCTGTCAGTATAATAAAGGTTGATACAAAATGTATTTGAATCAAATCCAAATAATACGCTTCTACAATTCGACGTATGAGTTCATTGTAAAAGAGTGAGATATTATACTGGACACCATTGTACATGAACACGACATTATTGTCTCCCATGATACCGAGATTGTCATTACCTTGAATATTAATATCCTTCTTGTCTACATTTTTCGTTATTAGACTATCCATAATCAAAGCAAAACAATAAGTTTTATCAAATATTGATGAAGTTTTTTTTCTAAAATTAATTCGAAAATAATTTGATAATTAATTTTGATGTAAATTATATGAAACTGTTCGAAATACTGCGTAGTAACAAAATTCTAATTCTATAAATGTATTCCCAAATTATGAATTAACAAAAAAAAACTTGTCTGACAAGCACTTCTTATATCTTTTCATTTCATTGAATGACTTGATATACAATTCAATCAATACTAATTGGATCAACTCGATCTCAGAAAGTAAACTCGACAAAGTTTTAGCTCTTATCAGATCTTCTTCAAAATATTTGAAAAAAACATTAACAAAAAATATTTTTTGTTCTTTTTAGAGCACGATACCTTTGATGTCTCTACGCATTGTTAATGATGCATTTGTTTTGCTTAGGAAAAGCATCTTATTATTATAGTCTTTACACATCTACTTTCACGTCGTCGATCTCAAAAGGAAAGTCTAATGTGTGAGGCAATGGAAATTGTGATAATTTGCTTTGTATACAGCAGTATATTATTAATGAAGAAACAACGAGCGCAGTAATACATACGAGATATGTCAACCTAAAAGTAGATAGACTTAGTGTTTGTTCATTCAGTTAATATATATTGCTCCTTCAATTCTGTCACTTAAAATCGCATTCATTAAATTAATTAACTTATTTCTCATTCGTGCACCACACACATATACAATACGCTGATGATGATGTTTAACTGACACGTAAGAAGGTTCTCAAATCACTAATTGATTCAATGAACTTTATGAAAAGTTCAACTTAGTTGAAAGAAATCTAATTTTACAGATAGTATCGCAAAATCTGTCTAATGATTAAATATTTCGAAAAAAATGAAATGTATATTTTCACACGTAGATGCCACATCGACTCGATTTCCCACAACGGGTGCACATAAAGATGTTTTCACAGACAAACATACCAATTTTCTTGCATATGAGCTAGCCATCGCACTGGTGACGTTATCACGTCAGTGCCGCCTTCGAGTAACCGACCAATTTGATGAGCTGTTTTTCGTATTAACGTTTCTTGTCCAACGTTGGCCGGACTTTGAGTACTACCAAAAATACTATTCCTATCTCCCTCAATATTTTGGCTATTATCGGCTCCACCGAAGTTAAAGATAGAGTCACGCTTCCATATTCGATACCGTGAATGTGCATAACAAATAGATATGCAACAAACCAAGAGAATTGAAGAAAATCGGAGGGTAGCCATGTAACAGGAGAAATAAACTCAAATGAAAGATGAATGTCTCTGAACTTGATATTTATATTTTCTCGAAAAACAAATTCAGTTTATTGATGGACAATGTCAATGACAAAAAAATCGATTACGCCATTTTCTCATAGTATGGCTGAGTATTCTCATGATATCTGTTATAAATCAACTGCTAATTTGCTGACAGATATTAACAGTCTCCTAAGGAAGTGAATTATTTCATCGGTTGTTTATGAACTTCGATGAAAATCTGGTGAGTAGTAATGTTGATCATGTATTGATAGTATCAATCAATCAATTGTCAATTTCTGTGACTAGGAACGAAGTGATATAATGACAATAATGACTATGATCAGACACAACCGAGTATCATCATGTTCATTTATAAACTCATGGAAAAAACACCGGAAATGATAACATAAGCATATATTGACAAGATTACTCGTTATCTGATCAATCTTTCTCATCTGATATTTCCATGACAAGTCATTACTATGTTGAAAAAGATATGTACAAATCATGAGGACGATAATATTGAATATTCTCCATGTGATTCAAACAGCATGTTCTCAATTTTATTGTCTAGATGCGAAACAAGGTGATGATAAGTTATGTCAATTCTCAAAGCAATATTATGAATGCCGTTCATTGAATGAACTTCATTCATCACAAATCCATGTGATAACGTCATAAATAATGATATTCAACATCTGTTGGAAGAATTAATTAACACTTTCACGATATTTTTAACTGGACAGTAATTCACATATTGACATGTTGATAGATACAAGTCATGAAAAGCAACTCCATAATGTAATTGTTGAAAATTTGAGTAATCTGTTAATCATCTTGTTAAATAGACAAGTTGACATGATGATGCAACGTGATAATGATTGGAGAATATCAATGATCTCATTATTTGTTTACATAAAATACATTTGAATAGATATGAATGGCATTAATCAACAAATTGTATTTTTCCAGACTACGTGTTGACAATGCTGTTAAGTCATATATGTCAGACGATTTATTTTCAATGTAATTAGGATCGAAATTTGCTCATTAATGAATGGGGATATAAATACCAGTGAATTTTATTCTTCATGTTCACTTCTCGACTTATTCAGTTACATATCTTCTATCTGACTTTTCTATTATACTTTCCGCTGCAGTTGATCGTGTACATTCGTTTTGATACAAGAATATCGTGACGAATAATATGCGATCTATATCCGTTTTTGGACTCCGAGGCGTTTTGCCGTTCTTTTCACTTTCATTCATACTCTTATTCAAGAAATTTGAGCAGCTTTTCATGCAATGTTGTAGTGCTTTGACATTAGAAGATTTCTATCCTGAGCAAGTTTATATGCAGATGTGTTTTATACATTACTTAGTGCTTGAGAATGCGCTCTTTTCAAATAGGAAGGAAGAAAAAAGTGAAGATGAATAATGCCGATGGGAAAAAAATCAAAGACACAATGATTAGATATAGTCTAATGACATTAGCTTGCGATGAATTTGAGAGAGATACAACCGTGAATGTTTTCTCTTGGTGCTTAACTCGTTTCAAAGTTCAACTTATGAAATCTTTCTATCGAATATACGTTGGTTTTTGTATATGTTGAAAATATTTTAACGAAAAAATGCGTGTCGAGTGATAACAATTTGTTAGATAATCAAAGAGTAGAATATTATTTAGATCATACAATTTATCAGTTCCTGTTCGTTAATTATTTATCTCGGGCCATTTTATAAAAATGGAATGTCGATTAGTGTTGAATAATAAAACGAAAAATGAAATATCAAATAAAGATATGTCGGATTGGATTCATCAACTGCTCAAATTTCGTAAATTTCGACGGGTTCGATCTAGAAATGGAAAATCTCTGTTTTATCTCTTTTTTTACCGGGAAGAAGATACATACGCAGCTCTTCGAGCGGCAAAATCTATCAAAGGATTTTCGCTTAAACGATATTGTCCAACCAATACTATCGATTCGGAGTTACCGTTTAGACCATTTCCACCACAACATATTATAGATGTGCCTCGCTTTGCATTCAAGTGTCATCTTGATAAATTTACTAGTATTGTATGCACAAGAAATTCATAGAGATTTTTTGCTCATCATTTCTGCATAGGAAATCTACAAGTTATTCATCCGCCGAGTTTCAGAGCAGATTATGGCCCAGTTTATCAAATATGACGAAAGTATGATAATTCTATCTCGAGTTTCTATCAATATCAACAACTCAAACATTCCGTGCTTTTGTTGTAGTACATGACAGAATTTCAAAACTAAATCTATGGTGGACAAAAAACGATAGTTTCGTCGTTGTTGACAACAAATCTGTGCAGAAGCTTTTGGATGTGTTTTTCGGTTGAAAAGTTCTCTTTCATACAATTCTATGTATTATTTTGCGCATTTAATCAATTAGAGAAGCTGGATATACTTAATGATAAAGCAATTGTTGTAATATTTCTTATTTTTCTTGATAAAATATCTTTAATTTGCATTGACAATCATTGAATCTATAAATAAAATATAATCTTATTATTCAGGTTAGAGGATCCTCTTTCTTTTATGTGTTTTCAAAATTACAACAGGAAATTGCACAATATAAATAAATTTCAATCAATAGAGTGCATTCAAGCAGAGTTGTTAAGAAAAAACATGTGTTTATGAGAGTTGTCAGTTCAAAGACAAGCATTGTTCTCTAATTTTCAATTGTAGATTTTGTTCTGTATATAAATAAGAGTTGCACTATCATTTTGAGTATCATTTGCCAAGCGACAGACATCAAAACAGTGAGTAGTACTCAACAGTGTTAAAACTCAATTCAGATTTATCTTTTAAATAGAAATTCAAAAGAATAATCAATAATTTGTAATGGCTGCTCCTACAATTATCAATTATGGACATGTATGAATATTCATATTTTATTAATAATTGAAACATATCTGTATTCGTAGATCAATGGACCAATTTATATCACAACTTCTCCACCGATAATACCTTTAAATAACATCAATTTCAAATGCTGGCACTGCGGTGGAGATAACAAAGTTGAGATAATAAATGAATCCAATAATTTGACAAAAAATCAGGATATCGCGATTGAAACGATCGATTTAACCAATGATGATAATGATGAAATTTCGTTCGTCGACATGATAAAAGAAGAAGAAGAAGAAGAAGACAATCAAGTCATTGACTTAACCTTTGAAGATACTTCAAAACAAGATGATACTGATCACAGTCTCATCAAATATATAATTGAAAATGGCGACAATATGTTTGACAATGTTGAATTGACATTAAATGAAGAAATCAATAATATTCGTGGAGTCCAATATCCACGTACAACGATGAATGATTATATGTCAAACAAAGATCTCGATGGATATTGGTCTCCACGAAGTTTTTTTTAATCGATAAATAATTTTTTCGCAAAAATCTCAACTGTACATATCATTTGTATCTAATACAACAAATAGTTTTCGTTTGTATCTGTGTGTGTTAATCATTCAATAAAATAGCTTCTTATTTCGAAACTAAGGTATTCATCGGCAAAGTCACACATCAAACATTAAGATAATATAAAGAAAGACGATGAAGCAGGAAACGATAGATTGATCTCGCTTGAGCTTGTATGTGTGAATGTGTGAATGGGTGATGTCGATAGATAGTATGAAAGAGAAAAAGACACCTGCTGGGTATTCTCTTTTGTGGCTGACAACAATTATTCAGTGTCTTACCATAGATTAAATGTAGTAGCCAAACATAATGAAACTTGTCAATTGATTGTTTTATTCATACACAGAAATATTTTAAAGATACTCGATTACTCTTGCGTACCATAAATTAAACAATAGTCATAATCACATCCATAATATTTCTATTAATCTCAAATGTTTCAATATAAAAGATGATCTCATATATACGTTTATTCTAGATTTTCTAAAAGTTACTCACGTTTATATACTACAATAAAATCTTGATAAAATGTCTCAATCATCAAGTGAATTTTTAAATTGACGTTTATATTCAAAACATCTTTTTATCATGCGTTTGTTTTCATTCGTAATAGAATCACCTGTAAACACAAATATTGTCTCAGAAAGCTCAATTGTTAAAGTTGAGAACAAAGTAAGATTTATTTACTGAAAAATATGAAACTGATGTTTCCTTTCATTTTTCTTAGCCAATAAGTGAAGTTATAGTTAGTCGCACACCAAAGCGTGGTCTCAATGAGCAAGTCAATGATCAAGTGAAAAAAATAAAGACAGAAAATGGTCCATCAAAATCTGATACGTCAAAAAATGTTCAATCGAACGACAAATTACATTTCGTAACTGCATCTAAATTAATTGCGAATAATAATCGTACTACTACAGAAAACAATTTTGAAATTTCTGACGAAGAATTACTTTCAATGGCAATCGAATTTGAAAAAGAGCATCCCGAATATAACTAATTTAATTTGTGTATTTATTCATATGGACAAAAGTTACTACGATTTTGTTTTGTTGCTTGATTGAAATACTGTAGTTCGTAGATTCTGATTAATTATCTTATCTTATCTTCTCTTCTCTTTCATTAAATATGCATGCATACATATATTATTAATCTCATTCAATAATCTCTTTTTTGCTGAAAATAATTGTAGATAAATTATATTGATAAACGAATTCTCAAAATCATCATCATATTTACTCGACATAATCATGAATACAAATAATATCTCAAAAGAGTTGAATGTAAGGATTTAAAATATAACTCATATGTAACCATTCACAATCAAATGCCTTTCGATGCTCATCTATAGATGCCACAGAATCCGTCTGATCATCGAATTAAACGCGTCGTATCTAACCAATTTGAAAATTTACCAAAGAGAATTAAAATCGAATGTCATTCAAACGATAATGGAAATATTGTTGATCGTTTAAATTTTCATTCAAAACTTGTTGAGCGATATGATTCGAATTCAAACACTCAAAGAAATGTTGATGTTGATGTTACTGAATTGAGTGACCGTTTTGAAAAGCTTGAAATAGGGAATTAATTCTTACAGGATGATTCAAAATTGGATTTGAAAAGTGTCATTAACGCTTATCATTCATTTAAACAATTGAATTTTCAATTGAATTTGTTTCGTGTTAAATTTTCGAAATAAAGTTATTCGTTTTTGTTTTGCATCATGAAATTCTCATTACATTTTTTGTTCTCGTAATATTATTCACATAAAAAAATTGTCGACTAGATATTTTTAGATAAAATCAGAGTTATTCTACTTTGAAATTATTGCTTGATAACAAATATTATTAGACTGCCAAGCTGTACGGGTAATTAATCCGTATGAATTGAGAGCTGTTATTACGATGGAATATTGTTTTTTATTATTTAGATGCTAATTATCCAATTATTGAATAAATTTTAATGGTTGCTTTGTTAAAATAATTTAAGCTTAATTAAAATGAATATTTATTTATAAAAAAAACTGCTTATATAGATAAAAGTTGACTTTTGTAGAAATTCGAAAGTATATTAAATTATCATAAATCACAAAGATTTTGTCCGTATTAACATAACTAATTGATTGAAGAATAAGTGCTTCATTTATCCATATCGATGAATACAACAATTGCTGATCTCTATCCAGATATATGGGAATATGTTTTTGAATACTTTAGCGCTATTGAACTATTGTTTAGTTTTACAAATACTACTCACGTAGTGAATGAAGTATTGAAAAACAGCAAGAATCCTTTTCTCTTTCGTGGAGTCATACTAGATAGCTTTACTTTCACATTACCACAAAAGCTTCGCTTTAATAAAATTAGTTCATTAGAACTTCATCAAGAAAATTCTCTTGATATTATCGAGAAATGCACAGGAATGCGATCACTTAAACTCGTTGGTACATCTGAGTGGATCGTTTCTATATTTGTAAAACTTTTAAATGTTAGAATTAAAATAGAAAAGCTTATACTTATTATGCCTGGAATTGGATCCTTAGATAAAATATTTAATTCAATTGGATCATTATTTTCACTATTAAGACTCGAAATCTATGCAAATGAATCCGAGGAAAAAATGCAAATGAGTAGCTTATCCATTCAGCAGACCAATATTCGACAGTTTATACTGCACTCATGCTCCTCAATAAGTTGGAGTGACATGTCAACTCTGTTACCCACTTTGCAAAACATCGATTTTCTTAACATTACTTTGTGTGAGAAGAATACGAATAACTTTTTTATGTTTAATTTTCCAAAACTTACTTATGTTCGTCTAATGTTACACGAGCTTCCATTTGAGACAATTTTTGAACTTCTAACGACAATACCTGTTCTAAGAAAACTGAAAGTAAATGGTCTTGTTGATGATATTAATTTCCTTATTGATAACAAATGGATTCGTCTATTCAGCTTATGTTCTTCTTTGAATATGGTCATAGTGAATCTATCGCTAGAAGAATATGATGATCTGTTTCGAGATGAAATCATCCAGAAAGCTTTGAATCAAATTAATCTACATCTAGGATGCCTTACTGATGACAACGATGATCATTCGACTGGAATATATCAACAACGTTGGTGGCAATTATCAGGAATGATTATGAAACATCAAATACTGTCGAAGCACATTTATGAGATGCACTAATGTAGCATCGACTAACATCCTTCATCGTATATAACGTATAATGTTGTTTTGTTTCTTATGAAGCACTGTTAATCGAATATGTTAATGAAGATTTTAAAGAATCTTGTATACTACCTTTTTTTCGAATAGTTTCTAAAAAAAACTTGATTTTCTCTCGTTTTGTAAATTTCTTGAACTACATTTAATCATTATTAAAATAACAATAATTTCGTTAGAATGATGTTGACTATTGTGTTGTGAATTTCAGACGTACAACAATAATATAATATGGGTTCAAAAAGCCCCGAATATTGCTTCAACGATTCTGGATCTTGCGATAGAGATTCTTTTCCATGTAATGGAAGCGCACGTGCTAGAAAATTCGAGGAATTTTTAAAACGTTTAACATCCGCTTCGAAAAAGACAAATTATGAAGACGAAATTGTTGCTACCGTGGCTATGATTAGCGATGTAAAAATCTGATTGAATCCATATTTTTATTTCGATTGAATTTCAGGACCTAGAACTACGAACACCACTACAATTAAATTTTTTAACAGAGTTCGATGAGAATAAACATACCATTGATCATGTAGCTCGAAAGTATCTTGAACAAGCTAGCAAAAGTGTTCAACATCTTATTCCGATTAAAACATCGCCAGATGGAAATTGCTTATTTCATTCGATAGTTTCCCTTATTTCTAATCCGATGATATCAATTGTCGAAATGCGAGGTTTGTCATACTTTTCTTATACATCTAGTAGAATAGAATTTTCCGAAGTAAAAAAATTAAACCGGATGATTTTAGTGAGAACCGTTGTCGAACTCGTAAAGCATAAAGATTATCATGTAAACCAATACAGTCATTTGGTCGGTGCGTTCGATAAAGCGCTTCAAAGAGTATGTAATGCTGGTAGTTTTTGTGAACTTCACGAAATTGTCGCACTCACTAACGTTTTACAATGTCAAATACAAAGCGTGTATCCATATCTGGATTACCGCGCAGAAATGAAAATTATGAATGCAGTATATAAACCTCTATCTCAATCCGCTTGTACCGAGCGGTTAATTATTTTTTGGACAAATACTCAAGATGAATTTCTTGTGAGAAATCGTCCTGGTTGTCGTGGAGTCTGGAGTCCAAATCACTTCGTGCCACTAATATCACCGAATAGACTGAGTAGATTAAATCCTACAGACGAAGTCACGGTCATACCTCAGGTAGTCAATATTTACATTTGAGTACAATGCAATAAGGAGAATGTTTATTTTTCATCATGAAACAGACACCGCGAAAGACGACTACAAAAAACAACCAACCTACAACGATTCGAAGTCCTGAATTTTCACCACCCTCAAATAATCGAAAACAGAAGACATCAGTTGTCAGGTCGCTGTGTTTGAATGATGAATTTCGACCACAGTCAAATACATACGATGCTCAACGAAAAAAACAACAAAGAGCTAGAGAAGACGAGCAGCAACGTAGTGTACGACTTCTCAACGATCGATTACAGAAGCAGCTAGAGAGAGACAATGAGACTGAAGAAGAAAGGGATGCAAGACTTTCGAGTAAACGAATACATACGCAAATGACTAGAGAGAATGAAACCGAGGAAGAGCGAAATGCACGGCTATCGAGTAAACGTATACATACACAAATGGCTAGAGAAAATGAAACGGAAGAAGAAAGGGATGCAAGACTTTCGAGTAAACGAATACATACGCAAATGACTAGAGAGAATGAAACTGAAGAAGAGCGAAATGCACGGCTATCGAGTAAACGAATACATACGCAAATGACTAGAGAGAATGAAACTGAAGAAAAGCGAAATACACGGCTATCGAGTAAACGCATACATACACAAATGGCTAGAGAAAATGAAACGGAAGAAGAACGAAATATACGACTATTTAATGACCGAGCACACAAAGAAGCAGTAAGACAACATGAAAATGAAGACGAGTACAGAAGACGTCTTGCACAACAACGCAAACGAACAACAGAACATAGGTCTAACAGTAGTAAACAACGAAAAAGTACGGATAACGTTTATGGAGACACGCGTTTTGAAACGGGAGAATCAAACTCAACACAAATATCGGTTCGAAATTCATCATCTCGACGACGTATGTCACAAGAAGACCACTCAACGATTCTTAATCAATACACATGGCCATCTGCAGTTCCAAAAAACTTAAAAGAGCATTGCTTAGAAGAGTTTTCTAGGCACATGTCTATGTCTTTCCTAAGACAATCCATATGTATTATATGCAATAGTCGCCTGAACTTTAGTGCAATGAAAGAATATTTACTTGAAGATATTGCTAACTTAGATCATCTATCTTGTCATCAGGATATTTCAAATCTTATTTCTGAAAGTAGACGAGTTTTACAGGAGATAAACAGTTTTTAATTATATATGTGATTTTGTTGTTTTTTTCGAAAGATAATCATACAAATCCAAGTTTCTTCCTTTTGTCCAATGCTATTTTTTACAAAAAAGGATACAATGCAGAGACGGAAACTGGTTATGTTTGTCAACAGTGTCACAGTTCATTGAGTAAAAACAAAACACCAATATTTTCGTGTGCAAATAAGATGTGGATTGGAGATGTGCCTACTGTTTTGCAACAATTAACAATTGCTGAAGAAAAACTGTGAGTTTTGAGAAAAAGATGCGATAGAAATCATGAAAATAATTCTAATGTAAATATTTTTAAAGTATCTCACTTTATCGACACAACAGTTGTGTCATCAAATTATATTCTCCGTTTCATCACCAATCTACTGCTCAAACTGCCCTCAAAGGCAATGTGATAACATTTATGCAAAATGTGCCAAATATTGTCAAAACTCTACCATTTGATGTTGAAGATCTCTGTGACACATTAAAAATTATCTTTGTTGGTGCTCGCATTCCAACTCGTGTAGAGCTCCGTAGAGTGTGCGGTGTTAGTCGAAAGAAAGTTCACGATGCTCTATTATGGTTAAAAAAGAATAATTACATGTATCGAAATATTCCAAGTAAGAAAACATGATAATAAGAATATGAATTATGTCGAACATACTTTAGTCAATGAAATTAATATTCGTAAATTGCCTGAAGATGATGTCCCAGAATGTATTTGGACAACAATTGAGAGAACTGAAAATATTGAAGAAGCTAATGCTGAACGTACTGGAATAGTTGATGATCCACTGACGAATGTCATTGTCCCAGATGATCTTGTTACGACAAGTATTCCTCCATTGAATACGAGGTGCGTAAATTTAATGAGACAATGAAGAATTAATCATCTGTTTTAGCGGTGTGCTTGACGTGAATGGAACCACGATATCATCAGATGATATTCGTGTACATCTTTTACACAAGTTTAATAATGGTATTAATTCATCAATAGATTTGTTAGATGAAACTGTAGAAAATCAAGAAGACGATGTTTACTTGGTTCCAAGATCTACTGCACCAGCCAGAGATTGTTATAATGAAGAGTTATTATTAGGTCTATTTCCGACACTTTTCCCTTATGGATGTGGGGCGCCTCATGATGAATCACGACCGATTCCTGTGTCGTTGACTAAACACGTTCGCTATCTACTTACATATGCGGATCACAGATTCGAAAAGCATCATTCATTCATGTTTGTTTTATTTAATATGATGCAGCGTCAACAAGCATGTTGGAATGCATCTCTAATTGCTTCGCGACCTTACTTTCGAGATGTAGCTGTTGATCTTCAAACACTCACTAGCAAAGAAATTGAGACAGCATTAATTCAAATTAGTAAAAAGAGTTTTTCTACCATAAACAATTCTCGAATCAACTCGCTGCTGAAACAGATAAAAACAGTGGGTGGTAATGTAATGGGTTCCGCATGTTCACGAGCTACTCTCCGTACTAAGATACATGCACTCATCTTCAATCAAGGTTTGCCAAGCATCTTCATGACAATTAATCCTGCTGACATACACAGTCGTATCGTCTTATATTTTGCTGGAGTAGATTTAGATCTCGACAAAATTTTGCCTTCTGAAATACCATCGACGTATGAACGTGCACAAATCGTAGCTGCACATCCTGTAACTACGGCTCGTTTTTTTAATGTACTCATTACTTCTATTCTAAAGTGTATGATTGAAAAGGGCGTACTCGGTCCGATCAAAGCTTATTTCGGAACGGTTGAAAACCAAGGCCGAGGTTCATTGCATTTACATATTCTATTATGGATTGATCATAACCTAACACCAATTCAATTGAAAGAGTTAGTTCAAAATCAAGATTTTCGTAACGGTCTTTTAAGTTATCTCGAAGATATAATTAAACAAGATTTGAGCAATTTTGAATCGGAAAATTCTACAGCTGATAGTAAATCTCTTTTTTTTAAAGCACATACACTATATTAAGGATGATGATTTATTTAGCATTTGAGCAGCAACAGACTATACGATCCGATAGTATCGATTCCCCAAACTTATTTTCTAATGATGAACTTTCAGAGAATGTTACTCAAGGTATGATAGAAAATCGATGCAATAGAAAATATTCATTTTATATAGATATTGAACAATTAGAAAGTAGCCTGTTAAATTTATCACCATCGTTAATGCCAACTCCAAAGCCGTCTTTGCCAAATTTTGCTTTAAATTTTAAAAGAGATGTTGTTAAATTGGTGACTAATAATAACATTCATACTCACACTACCACTTGTTATAAATATTCGAAAAAGCAAAATAATCCAGTTTGTCGTATGAGAATGCCACGAAAAATTGAACATACATCGTCTATCGATATTGAATCTGGAGAAATAAGATTAAAGCGACTACATGAGACAATTAATAACTTTAATGAATATATTATCACTGCTTGTCGTTCCAACATGGACATAAAATATATTTTTAGTGGTAGTGATGCGAAAGCTTTAGTATATTACATCACTGATTATGTTACTAAGTCAAATCTTTCCTTTCACGATACATTTTCGCTGGTTTTGAAAGCTGTTCAATCTTTGGAGAAACATAAGCTTCCCGATAATAACAATATGAGTGCAGAAGAAAAATCGCGTCGACTTGTTCTTCGTTGTTACAATACATTAGCCTCTCAACAAGAACTTTCTAGTTCACAAGTTGCATCGTACATAATGGGCTGGTCAGATCATTACACCACACATGAATTTGCTAATCTATTCTTGATTGGCATTGAGAATTATTTACAGGCATCATTGATTGAGACACAAATGAAACAACAACGAGAAATAAATGGTAATTTATTCTTCTGACACTGACACGAAATTGAGTATACTAACAGCATGTTGACGATAAAAGTTTTGTTTTTGTTATACGAAAAGTTAGTGCAAGAACTTGGAATATCTCGACATATAAAAGAGTATTTCTAAAGGTTTATAGTTGTCTATCTCGTAGATAAATCAATATGAAATTTAACTTTTAATTTACGTGTTGTCGTCTGATGTATTTTCATGTTTCAGTAGATGATGTCGATTTTGAAAACGAAGAAAATTGCATGGAAACTGAAGAGCAATTTTTGCTACAGCCTAACGATACTAATACCCAATACGTGTATGTAAATACTCGTGTAGACTATCAATATCGATCACTACCATTGAGTAACATCTGTTTATACGATTATGTTCGCTATTATCGAAAGAAGCCTGCTAATTCAACAGATCGAAAATATTTAAAAGACCAATCAATATCTAAAGAGACTCACACAGAAGAAAATGTTCGACGCGGTCGACCACCTTCGGAACGAGAACCATTTTTATCTGACCATCCACAAGCTTTATCGCATATCAATGTAAAACGTGTCACTCCAATTGTTCCAAATTTGCTTGGCCCTCCAATACCTCGTAGGGATCGCGAAGATACAAAAGAACGTTATTGTAGATCAATCCTTGCGCTATTTTCACCTTGGCGTACAATCTCAGATTTGTGTGATCCACATGAAACATGGGAACAAGCACTTGAAAATCGTCGATCGAGAATTACAATAGAATCACAAAAAATTATTTATAATATTCAACTGTTCCAAGAGTGCAAGAATGATCGAGATGAACATTTGCAACAAGTCATTGAAGCTGTACAAACAGAAGTTGTGGATGACAGAATACAGAAAAACCATATCGCTGACATGAGCGATGACGATCTTGATGAAAACGATGAGATATTAGACTTACTTGAAGCTATTGACATAGATGAAATCCCAGTCGTAAAAGACTTGGGAAATAGATCGGAACAAGCATATTTTGAAAAGACAATACAGATTGTTGAGCAATCAAATCGTTTTGCTAATATCGAAGGTAGAAAATATTTGACTTGAGAAGTGATTTTTATGTTGAACTATGTATAGATTTACGCAAAGGACCCATAAGTTATTCAGTTGACTCTGTAACAGCAAATAAACATAATTATGATAAGAAACATCTCGTACCTGCGACTACAGAATTGATTCTCAAGAATAATCGGTGGCAACGCGCAATTAAAGAACAAAAAGAGCAAAAACGAAATGCTTTCATGATGATTGAAATGGGGAATGAACATCTTGAACAAAATGATGCTATTGAAAATCATTTTGATGAAGGTGTAGACAATGCCTTATCATCTAGTTGTCATAATGATAAGGAAGTTATAAATTTTGATTCTGTCCGATCGGTTGCTAAAGTCACCGTACCAATTGAAAATACTCGACAGTTTATTGCTGATGAATATACTCTTAATAGAAATCAAAGAGCTGCTTATATGATCATTACTGGTCATTTAGATGGGTTAGATAGGCTAAATGAAGGTATGTATGAGTAGTAGATAATATAACTATCTTTCAATGTTTTTTCGTACTCAGATGAGAAACAAGATCAGTTGATTATGTGCGTACCAGGATGCGGTGGCACCGGTAAATCACAGTTGATTCGTGCAATAACGGCATATTTTGCTGAAACGAATCGCGCATATAAGTTACGTAAACTTGCACCAACATCAGTTGCAGCAGCAGAAATCGAAGGAATGACAATTCATTCTTTTTTGGGAGCTTGGGGAAACCGAAAGAAAAAATCGAATGTTTCAAATCGGCCTGGTGAAACAAAAACAGAAAATCAATGGCGTTTCGTCGAGTATATAATTCTAGATGAGATGTCTATGGTTGGTCTCAGTTTATTGGGTCGATTGAATAAACTTGTCACAACGGCGAAACATTGTGATCCTATGGTTGCAATGGGTGGAATAAATATTATCTTATTTGGAGATTATATTCAATATTCTCCTGTTCTTGACAAACCTCTTTATTACGATTTTTCAATGGCAACAAATCATAGCACAAAAAAAACTACAAAGCTACCAACTGAAAATGAAATTCAACAGAAGAGTGCTCGTGCTTTGATTCTACAAATCAACTGTGTTGTAATATTAGAAGAACAAATGAGAACAAAAGATCCACAATATCAGGCTGTGTTAAATAGAATTCGTAATGGTGAAGGTACTCGTGATGATTGGCTTCTTCTTCGAACACGTGTAATTGGTGTAGGACTTCATATTTCTCTTAGCGATCCACTATGGAATGAAGTATGTTGTATAAATATAATACGTTGTGCAATTGAAAATCATTGCAATGAGAATCAAATTAAGAGAAGACTTTCTCTTCCTTAATGTTAAGCATTGTGGAACCAGTTCCCAGTGATTCCGCAATGTTTAACATCGCTGAATAGGATGACTGATCCAAATTAATTATTTGTTAAAACAGTTACTTAAAAAATTAATTTTCATTGCAATTTTCTTTCATTTCCTTTCAGGCTCCAATCTTAGTGTATCGAAACGAAATTCGTACTGAACTAAATAATCGAGCTGTTATCAATAAAGCATGCGAAATAAAACAATCACCAACTGTAGTAATAGCTAAGGATACAATAAGAGCCAAAAAAGGCATTGATCTACCTGATCTTAATAGACGGCTTCTTGCTTTACCTGATAATAAGACAGAACATTTACCTGGATATCTTCCTCTGGTTCCTGGCATGCCTGTTTTATTACAAGAAAATATTGCATGCGAGCTTGGTTTATCTAATGGAACTCAAGGCATATTTCGTGAATTAGTTTATACTGAAGCATCGAATTCAGATTTGAATTTTGATCAGGACAAGTTTCCGATGGATACTGTTTTCATACGTGATCCTCAATATGCGCTTGTGGAAATACCAAAATTAAAAATAAACAAATTAGACTCACTCGATCCTTTAATAGTTCCTATTCCTGCTATTGACAAAACATTTACAGTCGATCTAGATAAGCTATACTCAGATAAAGGACATGTCGTAAAATTACTCAAATCAAAGAAGTTGAAATCTACAATTTCTGTGAGGAGAAAAGCTTTACCATTGATACCCGCCTATTCCATTACAACTCACAAGAGTCAAGGGCAAACTTTACGTAAAATAATTATCGATCTAAACATGCCACCAGGATCTGTAGAAGTTGCATCAGCTTATGTACCACTTTCACGAGTAAAGCAACTTACGGATTTGGTTATTTTGCAAGATTTTAACATCAGTGCTTTGCAAGTAAAACCATCTAAAGGACAACTGACTGAAATCAATAGATTAGGAACTATTTTTCAACAAACAAAACAGCGCTATGCTAAATATTTTGTGTAAATTGTTTATATTGTAATTAATAAGTTGTTTATCTTAAATAAATTCATGAAATAAATAAATAAATAATTATATGGGAACATTTTATGTTGTTAGAAGAGCTTCACTATTTCTTTCTTCATTTGCATTGTAATAATCTGTTTCAGATATTTAAAGTTTTAGTCTTATTGATTATTCTTGAAACAAACATATATTTCAAATAATAACAATGAATATTGCAAAGTCAATCATGAAATATAATATTTCCTGTGTTCTATTGTTTCTATGCCTATGCCTAACGCATCTTAACGCATATTTTAATGATATTTTCGCGAGAAATAGAGTAATTACACATCCTCAAACGGGCTTATTTCTTAATTATATTGGCTTATATACACCAGCTGAGACGATTATTCACAACTCAGTGATATTTCCGATGACTGTAGATGCTTGTTACCTTTTGCCATTAACAGCTGCTGCAAATATTCCCTCTTGCAACATAACAACAAAACGGTTTAAGCGTTTCCTTCCTGGAATTTTATGTCTAGGAATTGGAATAGCTAGTCTTCGTTCATCTAAATCGAATCAAATTCAGTTGAAAAATCTTCAAAAAGAAATGAAAAGCGTACAACGATCGTTGTCTAACTATTCTAACACTATAAAAGTACAAGAAGTTCGATTAGCAAAGCTTGAATCTAATCAGATTATTTTAACACATGAACTCCAACTTACACAGCAAACACTTGGTGCTATTCTTAACATTTTAAATTCGCACTCTAAAACTCTAATACCTTTAAAAGCAGAAATCGAACGGTTACATCATCAATTTCAATATTCTTCGTTGCATTTAGCAATTGACCAGATCTTTCGCAATGATTTGACTCTAAACTTTCTTTCTTCAGAGGACTTAAAAAAGGTGGTATACGATATTATTGATCGAGGAAATATAACATTTAATTCTGATCATGGAGCCATTCCTGTAATCCAAATCATAACTAAGCTTCTAGTGCAACAACAGATTGATTTCATACCTAGAGTACGATATTCAACTGAGAACTCTGCCGAAATTGGCCGTCTTGTAATTACTAACTTCTTCGCAATTCCAAAACAAAATCAAATACCATTTCAAGTCTATAAATTATTGTCAGTGCCCTTTGTCCATAATAATGAGACCATTGAACTTACAAATATTCCTCGATACTGGGCAATTAACCCAGGAAACAATACAACTATGGAATGGTATGATCGTACAGAATCAGGATGTGAGCTTGAATTCGTGCTATCTTGCCGTGATACTCCTCCAATACAGAAATTAGCACATGATACATGTCTTGGGCAAATTATTGAGAGCACATTACCGACAAGATGTCAAACAACAGTAACTTCCATATCTTCTGTTTTTGTTCGTCAATTAAGAGATAATCTTTGGATCAGTTCATCGTCAGAACCACTTGATTGTTTTCGGTTATCGAAAACTGAATATTTAAATACTGTCGAAGAAAGCTTCAATAGTAGCCAACATTTAAGTCTTCCATCTGTTGCGCTTATTAATGTAACAGCAGGACAAGTGATTGCATGTCCTAGATTTACCTTAATAGGGCGACCTATTGCATCAAATGCTTCTT
>Ga0209930_1001059_pt1 | contig 49022 bp, 62 predicted proteins | sample ThiBiot_500_biof_2_FD_183948 | JGI IMG/M metagenome (GOLD analysis project Ga0209930, IMG submission 183948) | Wastewater bioreactor microbial communities from Cape Town, South Africa - Thiocy_cont_500_biof (SPAdes) | ecosystem: Engineered > Bioreactor > Thiocyanate-remediating >...
ATCCTCTTGAAATAAATGTCCTCAAGATGCTCGTTGTTTACGTCAACAATAACCAGAAACGAGGCCAAATCGAGTCTTTGTCTAAGCGTTATAGCAGACAAACATGAGTCATGTCCGTGAACTTTGACAACTCATATATGGAAGGCCAATGAAAACGCTTTGCGCTGCGTCACCCATGTTCATTTTGATTTGACGACGAACAAAAAAAACGCTCACCTTCAAACATTGCATATATAAGAAAAAGTTTATTAGAGAATCAATATGTCATTTTTACATCACACATTTTTTTCGTTTTTTTGTCACTAATAGATTTTTTTTTAGACAAAAAAAACCGACAGAGGGAAGTTTTACCTTGCTCAAAAAATGGGGAAGAGGGAATCGCGAGTGGGTAGAATAGAAAAAAAAGAAAGAAATTCGCGCATGTGTTTGTGTGTGTGGGAAGACGACGACGATTACATACAAAGCTAAGGCGTATTGAGTAAAAGTAGTAGTAGGAAGAAAAAAAGAAATGATAGACGCGCCGTCTTGTTGGTCGAATAATCGCACCACTGCAAGCGAATGTGTTACGAGAGAAGAAGAAGCAGAAAAAGAAAGAAAAAACAATAAATCGACATGAGGACAGAAATAAGAAATGCATTCTTTAGTATATTCTAAGTGCAAAAAAACAGAAGTTTTATCTTTATTTTGCAGTTTTGTTTTCTTTTTGATAAAAATTCAAAAAAGAAATTATGACGACAACGTCAACTCAAACGCAGCCAATTCAAATGGATCAGCATTCGAATGATTCGGGTTTCGATTATCCTCTAAGTCCCAGTGAACCGGGCAAGTTCGATTTCTATCGGTACGATTTTACCCAAAGACCTCATTCGATCTATTTTCCTTTTTACTTCATCTTAGTGTTCACGTGACCAATCAAGGTCATGGTATGGATTCCATGTTTTCAGATAATTACAATAGTAAACAGCAAAAAACAAGAATAATCCAAAAATTTTCATTTGAATTATTTAGATTCGACTTTATCACATGAAATTCCAAAACATTGGACACCACTTCTCAATATGAAACATTTATCTGAATCGATTAAAACTTCGTCATCAACATCGTTACCAAGCAAATCATCAGCGGATGAATCATGTTTACCGAAACCAATAACGAACAAACCTATTCAACAAGTCGCTTCATTTTCATCGTTAACTGATGCTGTTAAAAATGCGATGATGAGAGGTCATTTAAATCCAACGATCAATCAATTAAAACAACAAACTAATCGCACAACAGTTTCATCGAAAGATCTTAATCATTTATCACCACAATCGATGTAAATTTAGTGTCAAAAGAGAGAAAACCAACAAACAAACCCGACAATAATCGAAAAATTCCTACAAATATCGAACAGTTTTTTAAACATAAATATACATAGGTGTGTGTGTCAGATAGATCGAATCAAAATTTCTTCTTGTTTTTGTTTTGCTTAGCTATTTTCTCTCTCAATATCTAATCTATACATATTTCGTTTGTTTTGTGTATCGTCTTCGAAAAAAAAGAAGAGAAACAAGTCGCTCTTGTTCGTTTATTCTAATAAGCTAATAAATGTTAGGCACTGGATGAAAGAAATAACAGAAAAAAAAAAGAAAAGCTTCGATGTTGTAATCAATTCACAGTTGGAATTTTAATTTATTTTTAATGTCTCGCTTACGTTAAATGAATATAAGTTGCAAACACTTCACTCGTTTGAAGAATGAATCTACAAGCAGATAGAAGTGTACAGTGAGTGAAGAGACCTTTTTTTAGTATTGAAATAAGAGAAAATCTTTCTTTTTATTTTAAGAAAACAAATTGAACAATATGAATATGAAGTTCTGGTAATTGATTTTCTTTGTTGTGAATTTATATTGAAGAAATTTGTAGGTGTATAAAAAAGAACTCGAAGTTTGTTATCAAACAATTAGTCAGCTGAGGAAAAAGATTCGTTCGATGGACGAACAGATCGAACAATTGTATAAATACAATGATTTTCAGTCGTTTTTATTTAAAATTCGATTTTATTTCTCTAGAAAATCAAGCAATAATCGAGTCAATCAACATGATCATCGAGTAAAATAAATTGTTTTGATAAAAAGACTTCATTCCTAAAAACAAGATATTCTAGTTTATTCACGAATTATTCCATCTCTGCCTACAAAATCCACCTTCTTCTTCTTCGTCCAAATTCCAATCGCCTTCTCATCAGCATATGAAAGCGCATATTCAACAGATATTTTATCATCTCATTAAATCTTCACCGAAACTTAATCGACTGATTTACAAATGTAAATGTTCGAATTCAGTAAGGATCGATTGGAATTTTTTATTATTATTATTTGAATTGACTCGAAATTCTAGTCGAATCCTGAACATTATCCAACCTATGAATTTTGTCTTGAAATTTTCAAAATCTACCAGAATTTATTTCATCTCAATTGTTTCAAACAGATTCCTGGTTCATTAACAGATTTCTATCAGAAATATGCTGAATTGAAGAATTTCTCTCGATCGATTTGCGATATTATTGGAATTGATTCTCAGAATACCCAGCTGATTCTCGAGAGACTCGAACAACTAGTCGAAGATTCAAAATTAGACAAATTGAATGATTTTAAACGATTAGCAAAAGTTAAAAATATGCATGAGTATGAAAATCCATTCTTCGTTTCATTGCTCTACGTGCTTTTTGTTTCCGTCTCAGAGCCTTAATAAAAATTCAATCATACGATAATGTTGTGCCTGCTTATCAACACTTCATTGATCAAATAATGGATTTACTTGGTAATTTTTTCATTTATTCGATTGATTTACATTTTTTCTCTTCTTTTAGAAGTGTCAAAATCTGAACAAATTATTCCAGCAATCAAAACGTTGAAATTACTTGCTCATTACGACATGAAAATGAATTCAACTTGAACGAATCATTTTCTTTTTTATTCAAAATTCTGTTGCATTTTAAATAGAAGTGCACTTATGCTTGATTCACGCGAAGGTCGTATGAGAAATAAAGTTTCTTGTTTTGTTGTCGTCGATACCTTGAGTCTTATTTCGAAAATACGAGTTTAGCTCGTAGTCTGATGAAACCTTGAAAATTTTGACGAACTTGAAACGAAGTGCCTCTTGGTGCTGGTGCATCCATGATTGGAAATCGCTGAGGTATTTCTCCGGAGACAGCAAAAAAATTCGTTCGAATTGAAAGTTGTAAAATGCGCGTCGATGGATCGTAATATTCGAACGTAACACCATCAGAAAATGATGAGATTGGCGTTCGAGGAGAGATTTTCCAATGAGCTGGAATGCCATAAAGACCTGGTAAAGGAATATGATCAAGTGCTACACGATCAAAACTAGAACGAAGTTCTTCGAGCGTTGTATTTTTGTTTAAATTCGGATTTTTGAAGAGAATTTGAATATAGATATTATAAGGTGCATCGGATGTAGTCGAGAAGATTCCTGGAGCAGAATTCATTTGTTCGAATTTCAGAGGTAAATTTGTTAGATCCAATTGAAATTGATATCGATTTTGATGAAGCCATGATTGAATTTGCGCTTCGATTGCACCGATTTCCGGTGTATTTTGATAATGAGACATCATTTCGTTTATCGTTCTCTTTTGCTTTACAACTAACGAATAAAGCAAAGCAAGAACAAATGATACGACTCCTGGATGCATGCGCGAGTGCATTGATGCGAAACAAGTTTACATAGATTGCTCGATAGTCATATTATGTAATTATTTATTTTGAAAAATGAATTGAAGTTTATTCAGAAAAGTCAAGTTTAGCGTTGAGCTGAATGTCACCTTGAAAATCTTGTCGAACTTGAAGATATGTTCCTTTTGGTGCAGGTGCATCCATGATTGGATGTTTTTGGGGTATATTTCCATAAACAGCAAAGAATTTTGTTTGAATCGTAACTTGTAAGATTTGTGTCGACGGATCGTATTGCTCGAAAGTGACACCATCAGTAAACGATGAAATCGGTGTCTGAGGACAGAGTTTCCATTGTCGTGGAATATCATCAAGACCGGGCAAAGGAAGATTGTCAATACTTGCACGAGTAAAAGAAGAACGAAGCTCTTCCAAAGTTGTATTTTCATTTAAATTGTCCTTATCGAAGAGAATTTGCATCGACACATTAGCAGGTGCATCTTTTGTAGTTGAAAATATTCCTCGAGCATATTGCAATGGTTTAAAAGTAATAGGTGTATTCGTGAAGTCCAATTGCAAAACATTTCCATTTTGTTGAAGCCATGTTCGAATCTTAGCTTCAATTTTAGCTACTTCGGGTGTACTTTCATCGTCAGACATGATTTCTGCTTATTTCCTCTATAAACAACGATAAATAAGACTGTGCGTTGATGCAAAACATGCACTAATACATACATATATATTTATTAAGGGAGTGCAATTTTGTACAGTAATAGCTTCGATGACTGGTCGTTTTTATATGTAAGAGAACGACGAGCTCCTATTTTTCGTATCTAATCGAGTGCAAAGAAAAAAACTAGAAACAACAAGAACTCATTGTATTCTGTGAATGACATTTACTGAATCTTGTTTGTGTCACAATTATATTGTCTGATAACAAATATGTCAGGCAGTATAAGTTTATATTAGATTTCATTTCGGTGCAATATGACCTAGGACAGAATGTTTTGATACTAAACTCACTACAAAAGCAATGTTTTATTCGGAAGATAAGTGAATGCAGAGAATAAAATGCGAGTGCAAAATGAGCAGAAGTCTATTGTGAAAAGTTAAGTTTGGCGTTGAGTTTAATAACACCTTGAAAATCTTGTCGAACTTGAAGATAAGTTCCTTTTGGTGCAGGTGCATCCATGATTGGATGTTCTTGAGGTATATTTCCATAAACAGCAAAGAAGTTTGTTTGGATTGTGACTTGTAAAGTTTGTGTCGACGGATCGTATTTTTCTAAAGTAACACCATCAGAAAATGATGACATGGGTGTTTGAGGACGAAGTTTCCATTGTGGTGGAATACCATCGAGACCGGGCAAAGGAAGTTTGTCAAGTGCAACGAAATTGAAAGCCGATTGAAAATCTGCAAGTGTTGAATTTTGATTCAAGTTTGCGTCACTAAAACCAAGAGTAATGTAAAGTTGATCTTGAGAAGCCGAAAAAAGTGTATCAGAGTGTTTTTTGAATTCGAGTGGATTTTGTGTTAAATCTAATTGAAATTTATTTTGATTTTGTTGAAGCCAGGCTTGAATTTTAGCTTCAATTGCAGCTACTTCGGGTGTACTATCGTTCCCAGACATAGTTTTTCTTTGTCAATAACGTTTGAAGTAATAGAAAGTAATAATGTTGACGTCCTTGTAAGAAAAAGAGAAGAGAATGCCGGTATTTATACCGACATACATGCATCGATGAGAAAGAAACAAGTATTCGTTTATAAATAGACCAATTATTTGAGAGTAAAGTTTGTTCTACCAGTGCAATAGAATTATTTATCGGGCACAATAACTCACAGCCATCATGAAATTCAAAAGAAAAATGAATAATAGCGCGCAATAATTTTGTTCCACTTATTTTTTTCAAATTTTTATGTACTTCGACGAAGTAAAAGTATTCATTCGATTGTAATTATGGCTTCTGTCTTTCTGTTAATTGTCTATCTAAGTACAATTCTATTTTTTGTTCCAATTCAGTCAAATATTATCGAACAATTAAGAGAAAAACGAAAACGTCGAAATATCAATAATAATATTGCTGAATTCGATGTTAATCAAACGAATAATCTCGGAGATAAACTTGAAACTCAACTCGGTCGTAGTTATGAATATTTAGGTCATAGTATGTAATCGATTTCGTTAGTTGAATTCGAAAACATTCGCATAACAATAGAAATGGTAGATCTTGGCACGAAATTAAAAGAAAATAAAGATAATCTTGCCGAAAAAGCAACTGAAATCTACAAAGGTCCATTTGCAGATCGAACAGGTGTCGTTTATGAAAGTCTACAGAACGGTTACGGGTCAATCGGTGATCGATTAAGTTCGATTCTCAATTGGTTAGGTGTGAATGTAATCAATGCTGGACATCGAACAAGTTCACTGATACGTTCAAGTTTTCATACTCTGGGCAATCTTATTGGTGATACGATCGATCGAACTGAACAATTCGTTGGCAATGGTTTAGTTCGAACAAGTCAGAAAGTTCATCAATCAGGTTGAATTCGATTTGATTTTATGAATTTGAAAAACAAAGACATCAAGTTCGATTTTAGCCATTGATCTGCAAAGTTCATCGCATAATAACAGCGAACTTCTACGACATAAACTTCAACAATCGGCTCCACAAATCGAACATTCTCTTACAAATACTCTGAATAAACTCGGCAGTAAACTTCATCGAATCGGTCTTGATACTGAATTAGCCGGTGAAGTCATTGAAAAACATCATTTTCTTGATACAATGAAACAAGCATATAACAACTAACATTTACTATTTTAATTTCATCAAACAAAAGACTATATGTGTGTGTGTAAATAATAGCAGCAAAATGAAGATGAATTCTTTGTCATTTTTGTAATCGTTTAAGTCCACCATTCTAAAAGCAATTATTCACTGAAAATAATCAATAAAAATTCATTTCAAAATTATACTTTTTTCTTTGTTTCGATTTTCTTAGGCGTATGACGTGTTTCTGGAATATCAATTACAGATTTACTAATATTTTCATTATTTTCTATTTGATCATTTCTAAAACAGCAAACAAAACAAATCTACATTCGTATTTTCAAATCAAATCTCTTACCCTGTTTCACATTCGATTCTCGGAATTCGTACTACAACTTTCTGTCCCATTGGATTCTTTTCTATTTCATCTAACGAACTTTCACATTTAATAATAACTAAAAATCGAACGAAAACCTAAAGAAAATCTTACAAATCGAATCGATTTTACTTTTTTCTTCCTGATAGATTGCAATTGCTTCTTGAATTCTATCGAGAACAGTTTGAATCTGTTCGGATGGTACAAGTGACGATGCATTCTGTAGTAAAATTGTCGATGCCTGTCGAACAAGTTCTCGATAGGCTGTAATCTGTTTTTCAAATAATGTTTGATAGACAGTTAAACAATTTTGTAATTCATTAATTACAATCGAATTTTGTTTTTTCTCTTGTTCGTAATAAACATTATGCGCATTCAAATGAAATAAACAAAGATTTCGATCGCAATGGATCGAACAACGAAATAAACGAACATTCTCATGAGCATTTGTTTGACATTGCAAATCTTCACATTGACCAAGAGCTGGCAACATTATTTCAAATCTAAACAAAGAACGTCCATTATGAACATATTCGACCGTTCAAATAGAATAAAAAAAGTAAAATCAAACAAACAAATAGAATCAACAAGAAAAATGAAAGATAGTTGTTGCTCGAATTTTGTTTGAAAACAATCTCTTGTTGACATAAACCAAACGGAATATGCATTTGTACGTCTCCTTCCATTTGTTGACAATCAGATATTCGATTTGCAAACGAACATTTCTCTTCTTCATATTGAATTCGTTCGAATGATAGATTCGAATAACATTTCGGCAGGTGAAAAGGTCGATTGTGTCGATAGAGATAATAGATCGTGCATGAACATGGATTGTCCGAAAGAAGTTCAAATGAATAATTCAATGGAATGTGAATGATTCGACAGAAATCATTTGACAATAGAAAATGATTTTCAATTGAAATCTGTTGAAATTGAATCGATTGATTGAAACGAAAGTAAAATTCCGATGTATTCGTTAGTTCGAATAACAATCGACCGAATCGACCTAATCATATGATGAACTTACATATAGATGGCTCTGCGTCGGTTTTTTTTTCTTACCGTTATTTATCAACGAAAATGTATTTGTTGACATTTGTAAAGTACCTCGCGAATGTTCGAAGGCAATTTTAATTGAACTTGAACGAGATTTATCATCGTTGGTTTGAATTGCATAATCATCGAAGATTAGATTTTGTATGTGTTCAGTTGAAATTTCGATTGTTGATTGATTTGTTTGAGAGATATTATTGAATGAGTACGAAGAAAAATAAATGTCGAATAGTGAAAAGATTTTCAAGAGAAATTTCGAATGAAAATGTTGTTCGATCGATGAAAATGAATTTGATGAAACGAGAAGATTGACTCCGGAATGAATTTCAAGTGCAAATGTCGATTGATGAAGTTGTTTTAGATGAGAAAAACTTTCGTTTGAAAGACAGAAATCGTTTGTTAAGTTCGATAGGAGAATGTGAATTTGTGAATTAGCTAAATATCGATAAGATGATTAACAAAGAAAAACTAACCGTATGAGTTCAAATAGAGACTTACATTGACTTATTTGATTGAAGAATTTCGATTGAATAGATAGATTTCGAAAGTTTGCTAATGAAAAATGAAAATTTGAGTGATTAAATTGATGAAAATCAGTGAATATATTCGAAGCGAATTGAATCGAACTGAAATTATGCAAACGAAGTATCAGTTGACTCGATGGATTTTGTGTAATATGAGAAAATGAATGTTCATCGAAGAGAATTCGGTTTGCATTTGAAAAAGTTAATTCGATCGAAACATTCGATGGAACAGATATCGAGCCTGCATTCTGTTCGAATCGTATGAGTTCATTTGCTGAATGTACGGAGAATTGAAATCGATTTTGAGAATTAAATTTGATACCATCGAATGCATGAGATTGAATTGTTAGAATAGATTGAGTCGTATTGAAAATTTCGAAGGTTAATTTAGCTTTTGATTGAAGAATTAGATTTTCGAATAATCTCGTTGGAATAATCGGTGATAAATATTCGAGAATTCGAATTTGTAAATGATGATTTTGTTGAATTAACAGATTGGCAAATGTTCGAGTCGAAAATGTTTTCAATCGAGAAAATTCAATTGTCAATACATGAAAATCAAAGAAATGCAGAGCTTTCTCTTGTAAAATTTCGATTTCATTGGTGATGAACATTTGTTTGTATCGATGACATGTTCGACATCGATTCGGTAAGTTCGAACATCGAATCGAACTCGTTATTAAATCACATTGACATTGATGAGTTTGCAAATCGATATCATCCGGACAGAAGCCTTGACATAAGTAAATACAAATCGAAACAAAAATGAATACTTTCATTTCATCGATAAATATCATCATTTGCAAATGCAGTCAGTTTTTATTCACCTTTTATAAAAAGTCTTTCGTTTCTCTTTCGTTCGTTCTTTTTCGTAGATAAAGACCAGTTATTAATCGTATTCTCTTCCTCTTCTCTGAACGAGTCAAGTTCTGTGTTTCATTTTTATTCGAATAAAAAAAAAGAAAATATTAAATCAATCGTAGTTTATTTCGTTAGCGTATGTATACTTCCACCAATGAGAAGCTTGAAGACCTTTTGGATCACATTCACTTTTTCGAATCATAATACCGTAACAGATAATATTCTCTTGAATAAATCTATCGTTCACACTTTCAGCTGGTATAACCCATTCTAATTCTCTGTTTGAAAAATTTTCATCAATAGGAATTCGTTTGTTTTCATCGTCGAGAATCAACGTTTCACAATACGCTTTACCAACGGCAGTTGGATTAACACGACATTGAAATACTAATTGATACCATTGATTTTGTTTGTCTCTCTTTTTCCATGGTCGTGCATAACGTGGATGAGCTGCATATTCAATACTGGGTGTCAAATAAACTCGACTAGTACCTTTTTTAGCAAAGCAACCTGCGGTATTCGGACGTAGTCCAGTTTTTAATATTAATGGAGCAATACGGCCTCGCGTACCGTGATACGCAATATGCCATGAACCCCATTTAATATCAAATGCAGCACTATTTTCAGCAACTTTTATTGCATAACGGGTCCAACCTTTAGGGCAAAAATATGGTTTTCCTCCTCGATCTAATGATCCTAACCAAAATGTTCCATTTGTTTGTCCACGGCTGAATACATAAATTCTATTCCATGAAGGATCCATTACACGATCTTCAATTTTCAGTCCCATTTCTCCAAGAGTAACTGAACATAATGGACTCGCAAATTTTCTGCAACATTCTTTCAATTTTTCCATATTTAATCGAGCAATTTCACTGTCTTTTGCTAATTTTTCGACCATAACTTGTCCATAAGGTACTGGAGCGATGATATGAAGAACCGCACTGCCTTGTTCAACTCGAACAATTCGTAATGAATCTTTAGGTAATTGAAAAATATTCGTAAGATTCGCACAGAATTGCTGTCGAATAGCTGATTGATTCGTTGACCAACGATGAAAATCTCCATCGAGTCGTAGCGTCATTGGAAAATCTTTTTCTAAATAAACATTCGAAAATCCTCAACAAAATTCACATATCTATCTATGCAATAACCTGCTGGTTTTTCAATTTGTCCGAAAATGATCGGTACAATCGTTGATTCTTTGACGACTTTCTGAAAATTCTCATCGAATTCATTCGCTTTCGTCGAACCGATTGCTAATTGTCTCAGTGCAGCAGCTAATTGAATGGCTCGTGTTTGCTGTTCGATTCGTTTTTCTTCAATAATTCGTTTCAATTCTCGAACTGATTCTTCTCGTTCGAATCGTCTCTGTTTTTGTCGTTGTCGAATAATTGACTGAGCATATTGAATCAATTCTTTGACATTATCAATTCGTTGATTCAGCTCATCGATCAATTCTTCTTCGAACTTAATTTCTCGAATAAAATCAGAAATAATCTCTTCACGTTCATCCCAAATTTTCTTTCGTGCAAATAGTTGTTCGTTCAATCTATCATTGGAAAGTTTCTCCTGATTTGAATATAACTCTTCGACGTATTGAAAATGTTGTCGAAACCAACTGTTAATTCGACTAAGACAATTGTCATTTCGATATCGATCGAGAGTTTCAATGAGTTGACTGATTTCACTGTCGATTTGTTCATTTTGTCGACGAAAACGATTACTTACACTACGTATCGTTTCAGTAATCTGTTGACTTTCAGCATTCACAGCTAGTCGATCAAGATTAACAGAAATTTCATGGAGAATCTTTCGAAATTCATCTTCAATGAACTGCCATGTTGGACTCAAATATCGATTATTTTCTTGTAAAACATTCGTAAAATTCTCGACGATTCGATTTTCTTTTTCACATTCGATTGTTTCACTTTGATCGATCGTCTGTTGCAGATTATCTCGTTGATATTCGAACTCACTGACATTTTGTTCAATCTCCTTGTTCGTTTCTCCAATTTGTTCGTCAATAAAACAATTCAAACAAAAAACTACATCGTCATCCATTTCGAAATATTCACGTCAATGCATCCCTTTTGCTTTCTTTCTTCGAAAAATACATTAACACAAAAGAGAAAAACAACGTTTTCATTGAAATTTTGACTCGTTTTATTTTTATATTGCACAAAACAATAATTTAATACGATGGTACAATTTTCGGGCGATGTAAATTTTGGAATAAGAGATCGAAAAATATAGTATAGAGAGAGCGAGTATTGTTTGTCGAGATTCATTTTGATTTGTTTGTGTTATCGAGAATTAATACTGAAATTAAAAAAAATGAAATGAAGACTGAAGAAAGAAATTTGAATGTGAATTTACTTGATCGAGATACTGTCGAAGTAATCTTTGAAGATCGGCTCGTTCGGTTGAGGTTGTTTGAAGTGTAAAATCAAGACGTTGAGCTTGACTTTGTTGATTTTTATTGTGAATTTTAATGTATTGTGTTTGACTTTCATAACCTGGCTTTTTCACTTGAATAGCATATGAACCATCAGCTAATAAACGATAGTAATCTCCATCAGGATCTATACAATGCTCAATAATTTTGTTTATTCATTTCATTTAAACAAAACTTACTTGATGTGATATCATGATCGATATATTTCCAATTATCGTTGACTAATTGATAGGTTTTAATGCTTGCATTGAAGATCGGTTCGCCATCTTCATCGGCAATCAAACCTTTGATACCTTTGTGTGTCTAAGCAAACAGAAACACAACGTGATTTATTTATCGTCAACAGGAAAGACGAAACCAACTAACCTGCCAAATGAAATTCAAAACCGAGGCCTTGTTGTCTTCCCAAACATTTGTCAAATCTTTTCCAGGTGGAAACTTTTGGCAGCCGAGTTCTAATGTTAATTCAAAGGCATTGCTGGCTAAATAATTAAAGTCTTGCATTCCACCACAAACTGGGTACCTAAACGAAACGAAATTGTTCAAATAAACTCATCAGTCGATATTTACCATGCGGCACCATTGGTTATACCCTCAGGAAAAACGTCACCGGTACAAGGTTTTTTAGGTGATTTCATTGATTTATGTGGATACGAATATGATTCAGCTAATTCTCTATTTAAGAAGCAAAAAAAGATTATACAATCGATTTTTTGGTTTTGAGAACTGACTGAAAGAGTGTGTCATCAGGTGATGGTGAGTACATTTGAAGATGATTGCCTGTATCATCGTATGGATAATTGGCGACGAGATCACCATTGTGTAAATTAGCCGAGAGAACGAATGGATTTTGCATGATCCAAAAAGCAACGGTCACTGTTTCGGGTTGATACTGAAATGCAAACAATTGATTAACAGAAAATTCAAAACGAGAAACAAATATATTTTTACTGAATTTTTATGACAATCGGTGCCTGATGTTAAAGCAACGAACGTTTCGAAATCGAGATGATTATTACGATGTTTTGTTTGTTGATTGTATTTGAAAATAAACTCGTCTAAATTCGGAAAATTTCGATTCAAATCAACTCCATTTGCATTTGCACGGCCAGCTGTCCAATCACTTGCTCCTTGTTCCTACACAAAAAAAACAAAAACAAAAACAAAAATCGAAGCCGACTCGTCCAGCAAATCAACATACGAGTAACATCGTAGCAATATCTTTGAATTGACCAGGTTTTGTATCGTTCCAAGCTTTTCGAACGGCAATTTCCCAACCATCTAAATTTAAACAAAATTGAAAGGAAATTCTCACTAAATTCTCATGTCTACCTGGATTCATTGAAGGCATTAAATGAATACGTGTATTGTCAATGAGATTTTTAATATGTTCATTTCCTTTTTTATATTCTTGGCAAAGATAATCAGCCAAATGCAAGAGCAATTCACGTCCTGTAACTTCATTTCCATGCATATTTGCAACATATTTAAATTCCGGCTCGAGAACTTCATGATGTTTCGGCTTGTCCGAAAAGACAATAACACGTAATGGGCGATTTTCGGATGTTTTCAATGGTAGATCATAAATATGTGTTATGTCCGGACATTGCTCATGAATACGGTCGAGTTCAGCAAATAATTCTTCGGTATTATGATGATTGCCGAAAGTGAGTAAAATTAAGGATGAAAAAAGGAATAATTTGAAGAAAACAAGAGATCGAGCGCTCATCGTTATCTAAAATAACCGGTGTTTTTCTTTCTTATTTAGAAAAAAACAAAAAAACAAGAAAGGAAAAAGCGAGTGTCGACAAATTTGCGCGATGGAAAAAAGGAGAACGGCGACGACAGAATGTGTTAGCCCTCTTTTTCCCAGAAACAACGATCGTTCAACGCGACCTACGCGTAGATAAGAAAAAAAATATACATCGTTTTTTTTTGTTGGCGTTCTCTCTCTCCGAGAAGAATAGAAAAAAAAATGTTCTGCTAATTCCGCCATGGAAATCGGGCAAAAGATAAAAGAAAAAAAGAATAAAACTGTAGAATTTCGTTGATAGATTCGTAAAACATATCGAATTTAGTACATTGATAAATCTTATTTTGTTCTGATAAAAAAAAACAACAACTGCCTTTGATTACTAATACTTGCCGGTTGACATACAGCGACATAATTGAAACAGATTAGTAATAATTATTTTCTTTAAATATTCGATTCAATCGACTCATTAACATTTCAATTTATATATATGACATTAAATCTTTCAGTTAATCTTTCTGAGAAAACAAAGAAACTCTTAATATCAACTCAATGTCAATACTCAAACGATGATTGTAGCTCGTGTGTCATTGCTAGAAAAAAAAACAATATTAACGACATTACTCCTACGCTCGAGCATATTATTTGCCGAACTGAGAACCAAATCAATAGATAGGAGACAGAGTCGCTAGTGTGTGTGTGTGTCTCGTGCATGAGTCTGAGAAAGAGGAGAACTTGAATTTTGAGACTTTTATGTATTTTTTTTTCAACGAAAAATTACGCATGAGTATAAGATCATCATTTATCTATTTGTACAAACAAACAAAAAAGAAACGAATATGATGGAAAAAAGATTTTTTGATAATAATTAATATTAATTCTATCACAAATTGATTTTTATTTTTAAAATTCACTCAAAATAAGCATCATGTAGCCGAGCGATTTCATGTAAGATCGATGTTTGCATAAGAAAACCACGAGAATTGTATGTCACATCTTTCCAAAGAGCCATGCCCTAAACACCAAACAAAAACAAACTCTTCTTTTTTTATCTATGAATTCGAAGAAAAATCAACACATACATCTGTACGTAGATTTGGAAATGACATCGAAGATCCATAATGAAAATTCCATATTTCAGCTTCTACCCAAGCATTGTCTGTATTTCGAATATCATCGATATAACCTCGATAGACCATATGAGATTCGAAACCATTGGGACGATTCGTTCCCTCAGATGATCGAGCGAATGATTGAAAATGCTGAAGAAAAAACAAACAGAAATCGTTCGTACAAGAAAAAAAACTCTCATTGTTTTTTTCGTTTACTTCGATCATATCTTTTTCTTGTAAAGTAAAACTATGTTCCGAATCATCATCTTGAAATGCAAGTTTATTAAAACTTCGACAAACAGCTCCGTATGCTGATTCAACACCCAAGATCTTTCCCTAGAAAATCATCTTTCTCGATCAGAATTCATTCAAAGTCAAACAAATCAAACGAACTCCTGGTAATTTCCAATCATTGGTTAATTTATCTTTGAAAACCATAGCTTCTAAAATTCTCTGTCCATCGACAATTGCAAATTGTCCTCGATGTTTTTTCCATCGGGTAATTACTGCCATGATTGATTTATTTGGACCCCAACGGATCAACGCACCACGACCACGAACACCCGTTCGACCGAGAGGATTTCTAAAATCGAAACAATTCGATTCTTAAAAAACGAAACAAATCTTTAGCTACAATGGAATGAGTAGTTGTGTGTCTAATCGATAGATGACTGGATTCTTATCGCCTGCAGTTGTCACCCAACTTGTTCGATCGACGATCATCTACGAACGATTCAATGTTAACTGATCGTTTTTTTTTCGTCAAAAAACAAACCTTTTTGCCATCAGCTAATTGTAATTCGACGATTTGATTCCATTTATAATCTCCAGCTGGAATCACAATATCACTTTGAACATGTGAAATTGCTGGTTCTATTGCACCGAATGTACCTGGTTGATAAATTGGAGTTGCTGGTAGGACAAATGGATCCGTATCCGCAGTCGTTGAATCATCGATCGTACCGATTTTCAATCTAAATTTCCATTTAAAAAAAAGGCATAAAAAAAAAACAAATCAAATTTACAAATTCGGTTCGACAAATGGTCGTTCATCGTCTCGGAAGCAATTGTATTCTTTTGGTAGAGTGATTAACGCTGGATCATATAAATCAAACGCAATCTGAATTCAAACGAAAACAATTTATCTTTCTAATCGATTGTCCATTTTTACCTTCCAAGGTATGTATCTTTCCGTAACTGGAAATCTCGGCTCGTTTGTATAAGCATATGGTGATTCTCTCGAAAGAATATGAATGAATTTTTGCGATTCAGGCAATGATTTATCTTCTTGTTGAATGGTTGATCGAATTTTTTCTAATAAAATATGCGAATCGATCATAAGTTTTTCGAGTGTAACAACTCGATCATTGATTTGTCGTAACGATTTTCGTTGTACATCCATATCTTTCTGTACATTCGTCACGCTATTTGTTAGATTATCGAGTTTTTCTTGAACTTTATCAGCTTCCTGAGTTTTATTATAGAATTCAATAGCCTTGTATTTCCAATACAGATTTGCTTCACTATCTTCCCAATTACGTTTTGCTTCTTCCTACAAACAAACGAAAACTCGTTCAAAGTGCGACTATTTCGTGTAATACATACGATTTTCTGATCATGTTTATTCGTTACTTGTTTGCATGGAGGACAATTTAGTAATTGTCGAAGCAATGAACGATCATTTGCTTGATTGAGTTGACTTCCACTTGCATCGATATTCAAATTCGATCGATCATCGGATTGATCATTATCATCATCATTCGAATTTCGATGATTCGGATTGTTATTATTTGCACGTTTATCAGCGAATTCTTTGAGTTTTAAAACACATTGACGACTGCCATTGGATATTAACATACCTGAAAACAACACCCTCGAAATTCTTTTTAAAAAAAAGAAGAAAAACGAACTGATATAAGAAATAACAACAAATGGAGGTGGTAAACGAGGCCGTTTGGCATATTCCATGACGATTTCATATCGATTGTACATCCAAATCTGTTCCGATTGACTCTGTACTCGAGCTCCTGTCAAACCAAACATCGCTGTCAACAATGATGTAAGAAAACGTTTAGCCAAAAAGAAATATTGAATAAGTAAAAACCAAGCTATCCACGATGTTTGATTGCATCTCGGCGAAGATATTCCATATCGATTATATGCAGCAAGATTATCGTCTTCAAAATTCCAAAGTCATTCGAATGAAAACAAAACGAAATTCTTCTTACATTGAAATGAAAGGCCATGTGATAATCGAAGGCACGCATATTCAGCTTCTGTTTGACTTGTTGCATTTATTGAACATGATTGATGTTGATTTTTCAAATCGTTCATTTCACTACTGAACAAAGCCATGAGACCACGGAAAACAAACGCTTTGGTAAACAGATCTAGACCAAGTGGATAATGAGGATAGAGAACAGCTGTTATTGCGACACCAGATGAAATCATAAATATCACGAATAATTGTAGAAATGTAAAAAAATCGTCCATTATCTAAATTCAAAAACAATGAATCAACAAATCATGACTGATTTGAGATTGACGTACCATGCAACGAAGACGAATCATCATTGGACCGAGTTTAGGACTGATTGGAAGGAAAATAAATAGGATTCGATAGTAATAATAGATCAAACCAACACCTAAGATTGCTTTTGCAGTTAAAACTTGACAAGCTACGAGAAGAAGACGAAAAGAAGATCGTTTTCAAATGAATTTCTTTTTATTTTCATCATCTTACTCCCGAAATTCCAGAGGCCAATAATCCTCACACTCAAATACAACGCCAAAAAGATCGTCTGAACAATAACTTCTAAGACAGCTCGTTGCAAAGGCAAACTACTTTGTGACTAAAATTCAATAAAATCATCTTCGACAATATGTTTTTCTTGTCATTTTGTCTTACACAATATTTTTCATAGGCAACTCGAGTATTTTCAAAAGCAATCGATGCCGTCCAAAACCAAACAAAACAATCGAGTAAAAGATTACCACACGATGGCCACATAACAGCCAATGTAAAAAAAGCTAAGAAAACAATATATGCAACGAAATTCGTGTAGAATTTTGTGATCGGTGCCGTCCATAGAACGTAGATTTCTTCTAAATGACTCATCGGTTTTTCACCAGATTCAGCTGCTTGACTGATAGCACTTCGCTGTTTTTGAAATAAATCTCGACGACAACAATCTTGAAAACGGCGAAATATGTTTCTCTAGAAAATTTGTCGAACATTTTTTTGTTGAATAAACAAGAATTTCTTACTCCTTCGCGAACATTAACGGCGCCAACGAATTCATTTAATTTTTGTTCTTCTAAACAATCAATCAATCGGTTGATTTCAAATCAATGAATGAAAATCACAGAACTGCTAACCATCAACTTTTGTTTCCAATTTGATTTTCTCGTTTTTATTCTCGTCTTGCAGATCGCTGGCTTTCTTCGACGTTGGTGGTGCTTGACCAATAGGCGAGAAATTTATCCAAAACCACATCGGAAAGATCAAGATCGCGCTGAATATAATCTGTTCAACGAAAAGACAAGCAATCGATTTTTCATAAATTCTCTCTTCAAATACAAACTTTTAAATAATCAGGACATTTAAACAATCCCCAGGACAATTCTCTCGGTGTAATTTCACCATAAAATTGCCGTGTCACCCATTTTTGACAAGCAGCATGCGCCATAAATTCTTTATTCTCGGCATTATAAGCTAGTTCAACTGTTGCCATATGATTCCAATCCTAAATGAAATGAATCGATTGATTTTTGTTTTCATTCGCCATTATTTCTCTTACGGGATGTTTCTCATCTAACATTTCAAATGTTCGCATATTATCTTCATTAAATGCTTTATCAAGAACGCCAACAGCGCAATCAGAAAATTCTCTAAATCAAGAAAATATTTTGTCTAGTTATTAAAAAATCGATTTTTTTTTTCGTCTCACTTCGCTTGTTTTTCAATTAATAATCTTTGGTAAGATTCATGACAATAAGGTGCTAATTTTTTAAACATCATACAGCAGATTAATGCTAATGGAATCGGTTCCGATGAACGTTTCCAAAGAACTTTAGCTAATTGATGTCGATTCATTAATACGGCGTAGATAATCAAATGTCGAAGTGCCTTGAAAAAGTCAAAACGAAAAACACATTCTGTTTTTTTGTTTGTCACGAGAAAAAGAAAAGATGTACAAACTTTTTTCTCTGCTCGTATTCTTTGCCGTTGAACGCCTTTATCTGTTTTATCGCCAAAATAAATTCCCATTGCATTACAATCCATTTCATGTTTACTAAAAAAATGACTGATGCCTGTTAAACGTTTGACAATAACATTCAATCCATGTTCAACAAAATCCTTCGGCATTTCTTCTTCATCCTAATTCAAAGTATTTAATTTAAAACAAAACAAAAGATTCTTTTACTCCAGTTAAACCAAGAATGCCTTCTAATGATGTTGTTGTCAGAAATTCTCGATCTTTAGCTTCATTGAATAGATTGATTAATTTATCTGATTTTAAATAACGATGTAAGACAAATTCTCGATCAAGAAAAAGATCAACAAATGGTTCTAATTTTTTTCCTAGCAGAGCTTTATCAAATAGATCAGATGTTATTGTATATTTCATATCATCGTCACGTTGAAATATTTCCGAAAGAGCTAAATCCGGTAGATTCCAATCGAGTGTTAACAAAAGATTACGTTTCAATTGAACATTAACTTTATTTCCTGTGACGACCTTTTGTGCTAAAATAATGCAAAAGAAAAAACGTGATTGAACACATTTGTTTTGTCCTTCGTTTCGTTTGTCTTACATTGTAAAAGTGCAGAAAGAATAAACTTATGAAAATCATTGAGCGATGCTGTTGTACTATTAACATCGACAAATGTCAGAAATCTTCGTTTGTCTTGATCGGCTTTTTTAACAATTGCAATGATATGATCACGAATTTCGTTTCGTTTCACATTATTATCTTTCAATGCTGGATATTCATCAAGTAAACGACGTGCTAATTCAACTTTCAAATAGCCATCTTCATATTCTTTGTCATTTCTAATCACAAAAAAAAGTCAAAATTAAGTCGATGATCGAATTTCAGTTTTGTTTTTACTTAGCACTGATCTCTTCGTATGCAAAAGCAATTATATCTGCTGCTGAGCCTGTGCCTTTGAGAATTACTGCTGGAACTTCTTGTTGCATTTTTTGATATAACAATTCGATTGTGCCCGGCGTACCACGCACAAGTGTGCAAACCATGGGAAATCCATCTTCACTCCATGGATTACTCTTTCGAGATATCAACGGATTGATCGAAAGAACATCTAATTTGAAAAAAATCAATATTGATTTTGAATGAGTCAATATATCGAATACCTATAGTATTCTGTTCGCCAACAGACTGAGGAAGTGCTTCTTGGTGAAGGAAATCTTCGAAACGATCACGAAATTTATTCGTTAGACTCTCAGCTGAATCGGTTAATCGTTCTAATTGTCTTTCTCCGGTTTCAGTTGTTGCGGTTTTCTTTCCTATTGAACTCGAACCGATCGGTTGTTCACGAATAATAATAAAATGTGTATGATCAGGATTCAATGATAATTGATCACGTCTACGCGATGTAACTTTAACGTCCTAAGAAAATTTTCAATTTAGTGAATCTTAACGAATAAAAAACAACGAATCTATGAATTTACTAATTTGGAATTTTCTTTTAACGATTTAAGATCGATGATATCTTTGATTTCTTCATCGCAAACGATTCCAATGAGAACCAGCGGCTTGCGTTTTTTCGGCAAACGATCCATTTGTTTGGCCCACGCATCATCCGCTCGTCTCAATGCCTAATTTATTCAAAACGAAAATCAATATTTCAAAAACGTTTTCATCATTTACAGTTTCTTCACGAAATGCAGATCCAATCAATTGCGGTACACCTGCATCGATACCATTCGTTATGAACCACACTTCCGATGCATTACCTGCCTAAAATTTCCAAATACGAAAACAAAACAAAGTCAAATCGAATCACTATTTTATCCTAACATTTTTAATTCCACTTCTTAATGCTTCAATTAATTTTTGATTTTTAAATGGTTTATTATTTGTAACTCCACTTAACACGGGTATGACAATATTTGCTGATTTTAAGTCCCATTCACTTATCATAAATTGTCGTAGAACATGCAAATCAATATTATCATCAACGTAGAGAAACGGTCGAGCCTAGAAGAAATTTCTCAATAAGATCTTTCGAAGAATCTTTAAACATCATTACATTATTCGTGTAATCACTCAATGAATCTTCGAATTTTAATGTTCCCCAACATGCTCCATAGGTATCTTGAACAAATGTCTGAAAATCATGGGCATCTAAGGCTGAAATCGAACGTAGAAACATGCCGTGCGGTGAGGATGAATTTTCGTCGCGTAACAAAGTTTCTTGCGTCGGCGACGCAAACATCTGAAAAAAAAACACACGAGATCATCTTAATATCGATTAACATTTGACTGATTCATTCCATTTATTAACCACTGACAAACGAATGTTTTTGTTTCGATATATGTATGCATGTTAAAAGGCAGATCGAGAAAGAGAATGATGAAGAAAGAAGAGAATGATGATATATACAAAGGAGAAGAAAAAAAAACGTGAGGGTGATGTATACTGACTTTGACAGGGAATAGATTTTTTTTTTAAATTGGCGTCAATAGTAAATGAGACAAGCCTTTTTTTCTTTTTAAATTTTTTTCTCTCTCTCTCTCTCATAAATGCTTTTTATTGAATTTTCTTTTCCTATGTCGTATTGTCAGCTCGTTGATTCTACGCTCTTTTCTTTATCGAATAATCAAAATGAGAAAAAAAAACGAGAATGAGTAATAAGAAAAAGAAAAAAAAACTCATTTTGATTTTCCCATCATGAATAATACATTGTAAAACACTGTTTTATATTTTTTTTGCCTCTTGATTGTAAACAATTTTCACGGCATCGAGGGGCAAAAAATAAACATATTGCTCTATCACGTCGTATGACATTACACCGCATCGCATTCTTTATCGACAATCATGGTCAACGATCAAAATGCCATCTAATATAATGTCGATGTACAACAACAACACAAAGAAGAAGAAGAAGAAGACGAAAAAAAACGCTCGAGCAGAAGAAAGTTTATTTGATTGAGAGAAGAGAATAGATATAGGATGTAACAAAAAAAAATCAATTTGCTTTGCTTTCAATGACATCGCCGTTTTTTGTCTCTGTACAATGTTGTCAAGATAGTTCGTTACAGCGCAAATAAGTAATCTAACCTATCGAATTTGCATATTCGATCATGATGATAATCCATGTTCGTACTTGATTTGCTGCCTACACACAGTTTTTCTTTTATCATAAAAAAAACACTTATATAAGATAAAAAATAGTAAACTTATAACTAGTTTTCATTTTATCGGATCAAAGAAAGCGCAGAACGAAAGGGCATATGTAATATTGATACTGTGAAAAGCGTTTTTTTTTCTTCTCTTTCTTCGTCTTTTCAAATGAATCAGTAAAAACGAACCTATACAAACCAGTCTGCCAACACGAATAAGCGAATCAATTAACCGTTTTTATATACACCAAAATCTTGAATGAGTATATATTAATATTCATATAATTACGAATCAAGCAGAAAAAAAATCTTATATCGATTTATGTACTACTTCTCTGCTGTTTTTTGTTCTTGTTATTCGTCTGATTTCTATTGAATTTTAATATTTTCTAACTTACAGCAAGTAAAACAAGAAGATTAAACAGTTGCAAAGGTATAATAAGAAGATTACATCGAAAATGTCAATATGTTGAATGACATATTTGATTTTATTGATAAAAAAATATAATAGATGTCATCTATGAAGTAGAAACATTTCTATACAATTCTTTTACTCTTTTAATGAGACACATTTAACAATAATTATACATATATAACATTACCACCAATTCTCTATTCTTTCTTTTCATTTCGGGTATATTTAACCGAATAGTTCGTTTTCTTTTTTTGGTATGATTTGAAATAAAAATAACTGTTGTGTAATTCGATTCAATTAAAGAGACTTCTTTTCTTTTAAAGTATCCGGTAACTAAGGAAAAAATGAATTCTTTTCACCAATCAAACAAATGAAGTGCTTTCAAAATGCATAACTGAGTAACAAAGTCTTGTTTGAATTCAACGAGAACATGAAGGTATGACATTGACAATAGTTAAGTTAATGAATGAATATCCGTCTGAACATGCGTAAATATATTTTGAGAATGAGAAGAAAAAGAAAAGAACGAGTTTTTTGTTTCTTCAACAACGACATTTTTTTTTTGTTCTTTGCCTATGATGTTGATCAATTATTAATGAATCCTATCAAATATTTTACTTCTTTTCTCTTTTCTTTTCATTTCAAAACTTTAGATTCAAAGAAGTTTGTATCTATGGATAAATACGAAAAAATCAAAAAAATTGGCGAAGGTTCTTATGGTACGGAGAGAGAGAGAGAGAGAGAGAGAAAGAACATAAAGGAGAAAAACAATGACAAAACAAAAAGTAATTTGTTTTTGTTTTCAGGTCAAGTTTTTAAATGTCGAAATAAGGAAACAGGTGAAACAGTTGCAATCAAGAAATTTATCGAATCAGATGATGATCCAGCGATCAAACGGATAGCAATGCGAGAGATTCGCATGTTAAAAGTAGATTTGGAAAACTTGTCGTTTTCGGTTTTTTGTTTATTGTTGATTTTTAGCATTTAAAACATGAAAATCTGGTGAATTTAATTGAAGTATTTAAAACTAAACGAAAACATAAACTTCATTTGGTATTCGAATATTGTGATCGAACAGTTCTCGATGAACTTGAATCACATCGAAATGGGTAATTATTTTCCACCAAATGACTTCATTTTTCTCATTCGAACAATTTCTTCAGAGTTCCTGAATCGATGATCAAGAGAATAACCTATCAAGTTTTGAATGCCGTCGATTTCTGTCATCGACATAATGTAAGTTGATCGAGATGACATTCTACTCTATCATCTTTTTCTTTTTCTTCAAAAATTTTAGTGTATTCATCGTGGTAAATTCAACAGTTTTTTCTCTTAATTTCTCATTTGTCTTTTCGTTTCCTTTTTTCTGATGTGAAACCGGAAAATATCCTAATTACCAAGCAGAATATTGTTAAATTATGCGATTTTGGCTTTGCAAGATTAATGAGTAATTGAAATGCAAGAGAAGAGTTGCAACTTGAGAATTTTCTGTGTGTTTTTTTAGCTCAACAATTGGAAATGACGGATTATGTTGGTAAGGACATGAAATGAATTACTCATTTTCAAAACAAAAAAAAAATTTGTTCAATTAGCAACACGATGGTATCGAGCGCCGGAATTGCTCGTCGGCGATCGACAATACGGTACAGCAGTCGATGTTTGGGCGGTTGGTTGTGTCTTTTGTGAATTATATTCAGGAATACCGTAATCGAATCATAGTTCACATTGTTTTTTTCAATGGCTCGTTGTTGTTGTGTTTGAATAGAATTTGGCCAGGCAAATCGGATGTCGATCAACTTTATTTAATTCGTAAAACTCTCGGTAATCTAATTGATAAACATATAACGATACTGAAAAGTAATCCGCATTACAAAAATGTGCACATTCCGGAACCGGATACAATCGAACCGTTGGAACAGAAATTTCCTTATGTTTCCGAGCGAAGTTTAGATTTTATGAAAGTAAAAACAAAAAAACAACAACACCCTCAATCAAAAACACTTTCGATTTGTTTTTAACAGAGTTGTTTAGTTATGGATCCTGATAAACGTTTAACCTGTGGTCAATTACTACAACATCCGTATTTCGATGGTTTTACAAATGAATTCGAACGTGAACGTAAAGAACAAATGAAGCATTTACATCGTGAACAACAGAAATTAATACAACAACAAGCGAAATTACAATCGAATGTTTACAGCAACAGTAATAAACAAAATCCTGGCGTAAGTAATCGTTTTTTTTCTTCTTCTTCTTCTTCTTGATTGTAAAACAAAACTAAACCTTCTTCCAGCATTTTCCATCCCTTTCGCGCAATCAAGACCATGAAGGAGATAATAACACACCGGCGTCCGATGACCGAACCGGACGCAATTTTCATTTGCCTAATATTTGTACGAAAAAATGATTTGTTTTGATTTTGCGATCACTTCAAATGTTTTTTTTTTATTATTTTCTTCACCGATTGTTTCACATGAAAGAAGAAAACCCTAAAATCAATATCTTAATTCGCTTCTTTTTTGTTCATTTTACAGAAAACTCTGCCAAGTTTAACGGGCATAACTGGTACACAATATTCAAATGTCCATGCAGCATCAAACAATCCCGGCGACTATTTAAGACCGAGTCGACTCGAAATCTATCTCGATCCTGACCAACGAATTAATGTTACGAAATCACGCTTCGGAAATCCTCAACATCCAAGTGTACCAGCAACGAATATTACCAACGATCCTGATCTATCAATAAAACCGTCCCCTCAAAACAAACGTTTAGCATATGGAGATAATTTCACCCATTTTCCAAATATTTAATTTATTTTATGTTGTTTCTTTCTTCTTTTTTGGATGTCCGTGAAAACAAAACAAGTTTCTTTTCATTTTCTTCTTCTTCTTCTTCTTCTTTTTATGTATAGTCTCTCTTTGATTCTCTTCATCAATATTAAAATAAATTCCATATGTATAACGTCGATACAAATCCTTCTTTTTCGTTTCATTTCAAATCCGATTATTTGTAAGAATATAATTTAAATTAATCATGCAACCGTCTTACTATTTTCATTATTAAACACGAGAATCTACCGAATAATACGCAGCTTTTCTTTTCGTTGTCAACATTGGAAAGAAAAAGGGCAACAAAACGCGCACTATATTGAAATCCAAACTAAACATTATATGAGGTCATTATTTACTGCACACCCTTGTTGTTTTCTTCGCCGCGGACAAATTTCAGATTTGACCTATACAAGTCGTTCGATCTTCTAATCTAATCACTTGTCAACGAAGAACGTTTAAAAATGACCTGGATATAGAAATTCGAAATAGATATATTTTTTCGAATGATGATATAGGTTATTGTTAAGTAAATGTTGGATAAACTGTTATACCTCGATTTCATATAAAGAAAATCATCATACAGTTGAATATATCATGATCTCGAATACGAGTTGATTTTACTTCGTATGTAAAATTCGAGGTATGACTTTCATCGGCCTATAAATATCGATCGAAAACACGAGATTTCTTCACTATTCTTTCTGAAAAAGATAGATTGATTTATAGTTTAACGTTACAATGAAATTGGTATGTTCATCGATGTTTGTTCATGAAAATTTTATCGAATGAATTTCAATTTCAATAGGCTTTAGTCATTTGTTTACTTGCCCTAACGGGTTCAGCATTTAGTGCATCAAGTATGTATTCAAAGTGATATATTGAAGATTTGGATAAATTGATCTTTGTTTAGCTTATGGTTCAGGATATGGAAGTTCATTACCACAACCAGCAGCTCCAATGATCACAGCACCACGTGTAGCTGGCGGTTATGGACATGAATTCGCTGACCGTGGACGAGCAGAATCGTAAGATGATTGAATTTTATATTCTAAATTCAATATTAAATAAATATTTAGTCATCGAATGGAAGAACACCGAATTGAAGGATCATTCATCAACGTTGTAGCTCCAGCTCCAGCTGTGTAAGATTCTTATTTCAAATTGAAAGCTCATTTTCTTTTTATTTGTTTTAGTTCATCATATGGTGCTCCATTGACAATCCCAAAAACTTTACCAGTTGAAACTTATGCTCCAGCTACACCAAAAATCGTCGAAACCTATGCTCCAGCTACACCAAAAATCGTCGAATCATATGCTCCAGCTAGCCAAGATGCTTATGGTTCAGCCTCATATGCACCAGAAACTATTCCACGAACATTAACACCCGTTTTAAGCGAAGCCGGTATGATCGTGAAGTTATTTATTTAAAAAAGAAACAAATCAAAATGTTTTTTTTTATTTCTTTCGGTACAATAGATATTCTCTGTCAAGGTCAACCAGCTGAAACTGTTATTCCAATTGATAACAACCGTAGATTTGTTGTTTGCATCGATACTGGCAAAGGTACAGTACAAGAATGTCCAAAAGGTCTCTGGTGGCATCCAGTTTCACGACGATGTGAACGTAGTACGTTATTCGTTAAATTTTCATTTCGAAAATAGAGAGACATTTTGTTGTTTTTACTAGCTTTGGGACCATTAGAAGATGCTTGTGCTTCTCAACCATGTCTTTTTGGTGGACAATGTATTTCAGCTGGATCATCATATCAATGTCAATGTCAACCAGGTTATGATGGTATTAACTGTGAATTGGATGCTCGTGTCTGTCAAACACAACAACCATGTGGAGCCTATGCCAAATGTCAATCATTCCGTGCCGGTGCTGCTTTATCACATATGTGCATCTTTCAAGATGGTCTTGCTTATGGTCTTAATGCTCAACAAAGTATATCAATTATTCATTTTTCTCAAAAAATATTTATGTTAATTGCTTATTCTAGCCTATCAAAGCCCATGCTCAACTGTTAGTGGTCCACATGCATTAGCTGTTAACAATCTTGGATTCATCATGTGTGATGGTGAACGTACATTTATTGAATCATGTCCAGGTGGTACAATTTGGGATGATATTGAAAAAGCTTGCAGCTGGCCAGATCTTAAAGTTCCATCATTAGACTTTGCTCCACAAGGTTTGTCTAATTGTTTCTTTATTTGATCTTATTGAAACACAATTTCTTCATTTAGGTTACGATTCATCATACGCTCCAGCACCAGCTGCCCCTAAACTCGTCCAAACATATGCTCCAGCACCAGCAGCTCCATTAGTTATCCCACGAATGCTCGACTCATATGCTCCAGCACCAGCTGCTCCATTAGTTATCCCCAGAATGCTCGACTCATATGCACCAGCACCAGCTGCTCCTAAATTCGTTCAATCATATGCACCAGCACCAGCCGCTCCTAGATTCGTCCAATCATATGCACCAGCACCAGCTGCTCCTAAATTCGTTCAATCATATGCTCCAGCACCAGCTGCTCCTAAATTCGTTCAATCATATGCTCCAGCACCAGCTGCACCTAAACTCGTTCAAACATATGCACCAGCACCAGCTGCTCCATTAGTTATCCCAAAAGTACTCGACTCATATGCTCCAGCACCAGCTGCTCCAGTAGTTGCTCAATCATATGGCGCTCAAATTCCAGCTCCACGACAATTACTCACCAGCATCTTAACTAAATCATCAGGCTATTAAATGAACAGCATTGTTGGGAATATGGAAGTGAAAACTTTTCGTCCTGATATGCTTTCTTTTGCTTGATTTTTAGTTTTTATTTGATTTTTTTTTATTATTTTGATACAATTTTGTATCATTTTTTTATGGATTGTATTTTGTTGTTTTTAAATTTTGAACAGCTAATACATTCTATTCAGTTTTAGTAATTCTCGAGTTTTATTTTATTTTCAAGAAAGCCTTAAAATTGAGACATATTTGGAGTAACTGAACTATTCTATTTTGCATTCGAATTGAGTGTAAAAATTGATGCAATTTTTTCTTACAACAAAATGCATGCGAATAATATTGGTGTCAGCTGTGAGTTGCATTAATAATAGACAAAATACAAATGTATCCTTCCTTTTTCATAACTCATTTGTTCTTGATTTCAATATGCCACCTCAGATAGAGGCAACGACACTTGGACATGAAAATGAAAAAGTTAATCAATCATCATCCGATGATAAAATTGTTAATATATTCAACACTCGAAAATATCTCCTCACTTTACTTGTCTTACAATGGGTATACCAGTTCAATTAAGTCTTTCGAAACTAAACTGTTAAATTTTTGTTTATTTTCTAGCTTATTTTTCTTCTGGCTCTTGCTTTTGGTATTTATTCAATAGTCATTCAAAATACCGTTAATATTTCCGATGGAATAACATCATTATTACCAATCATCGTTCTAGTCATCTATTATACATTTGGACTTTTCGTCACGTATAAACAATATCAAATCGGATTGTTAATTGTAAATATACTTGAATATTATTTTTCATCTAACATTTCTCTGCTTCTCACTGATATTTAGTTTGCATCTATTGGCCTAATATTATTAATCATAGCATGTATTTTTCTCGGTTATATTTTGTTGGCTATTGCTGCTCTCACTGTTGGTTTTGGTAGTACCAATCAATCTTATGAAATCGTCGTATTTCTTGCTCTTGTATTTATCGCAGTAATAACTATTGGAGTAAGGGATAGTTCTCTTATAAATACTCCCTATATTTTAATTATTTAATTTAGATTCTCACTCTCAAATTTTCATTTGGTTTAGCTAAATCAATTCAACACAATGCCTATTCAACTGTTTAAATTTTTTCGAACTCTTACTAATTTTTTTGTCTATTCATTAAATAATTTTGGTTTTCTAAGGCAAGTCACAGTGATCTAATGGTAGTCTCTTTAAAATGGAAAATATACCATAAGAAAAAAAAGCCTTTGACCTGCCATCTACAAATACGTTCGAATGACTGATTGGTTTCATGAATTAGTGTGAGTGACCTTTCTCTTTTTTTTTCTTGTTGTTTCGAATAAAACTAACACCGGTCAAGTCAATATCGATGATGACGAATTTTCATCGTGTAAATTCGTTTTCAAGCGATGAAAATTTTCAGTTATCATGCGAAAGTATTCGATCGAAATTGATTTCACCGGACCAAAATCGAATTGAATCGATTCTTGTTCACGATAATCCTGAACAAGCCGAAATTGTTCTCCCAAATGGAGACAAATACGTCTGGTATTTAGCTTTCGGTAGTATGACCAATCCAATATCTCTCTATCTTCGCGATCTAATTCCGTTGATATCCTATCCAGTTAAATGTTTAAATCATAAACTAACATTTCGAACATTAGCCGGCATGGCTGATATTGAATCGAGTGTCGATGACGAGTTTCACGGTGTTGTTCATTTACTAACCAATGAACAAATCACGCGTCTCGATGGAATCGAAGTATTCTATCATCGAATTCAAATCGATTGTTTCGATTATCGAAATCGATCTCATCGAGTTTATGCTTATCAAACGAATATCAACGATCAACCAACAACAAATCCACATGAACGTTATCTCGATATAATTATAAAAGGTTGCGAATATTACAAAGTTCAACAAGAATATATCGATTGTCTACGAAATACTCAACAAGTTATACCAAGAAAAAGTCCGAAAGATTTTCAATCGTTTGATAACATTCCACTTGATGTTTTCTATTCGATTGATGAATTGGAAAAACACAATGGAACGGATCCATCATTGCCATTGTGGATTTGTGTTAATGATAAAATCTTAGAATATGCTGGATTACCGTCGAAAGACGATCCAAATTATGAATTTCAACGAAGTTTTTATTCGTATTTTTCTCAGAAACTTGGCGGACGTGAGATCACAACACTCATGGCTCGAACACTCTACGAACCGTTATATAAACTTCCATTGAACGATGATGATATTTGTCAAGAACATCGAGCACAAATCGAAGATGATTATTATACGACATTTGCTTGTTCGCAAAATAAATCCTATTGGACACCTATTGGTCGTCTTTTTCAAAAAGAAAAATGAACAATTGTTTGTTTTTGTTGTTGTCATTGTCTCTTCTCTTTTTTTTTTATTAATAATAAATAGTAATCTGGTTTAACCGATCCAATCAAGCATTTGTATTTTGTTCAACTAGAATTGTTTGTTCGCCATCTTTTCTTTTATATTTAATTTTTGCACACGCAATCATAATAATACTAACTCCAGTTACAATTAAAACAAGTAGATTGACAAGATCACCTCGATTAGGAGCGACAGCAATGAGAATCAATGAAACAAGATTAAAAAATTGAACAAGTATCGATGTTGTCAATGATTCAGGCAATGGATGCATCATTTCAACAAGACTTTCATAGAAAAGTGGCAAAGCTGCACCATAGAAAAGGCCACTTATCGAGAGAAATAAACCGATCGAAGCTGAGCTCGATGGAATCAATGCACCTGACGGCCACATTACTGTGCGAACACTCAATTGAAACAGGAAACAAAATATAAAACATAGAACAAGAGAAATTAAAATTAACATTTGAAATGACCGATGAAATCGTGGTTGATCGCCGATATAACCCATGGCTAATGAACCTGCAATATTTGCAACGGTTTGTCCAAAACCGAACCAACCTATGACAAAGTATACGTAATTCTCGGATTGAAAGTGAAAGTCAAAAGATAGATTCGTTGAATACCTGCTTCGGTTTGCGTGTAATTCAATGGAGTTAGAATATTAGCAAAAAGACCTCCCCACGCAGAAAATGTTCCGCCCATCAACGAGCCCGAAATCATGACGAGAACACAAGAGAGATTTCGAAAGCAATGTAATACATCATAGATAACTTTTTTTAAGGTCTCTGTCGATCGTTGTTTAACAACTTCATTGACATTCAATAGCATATCAGCTGCTAGCGAAGGAGGAGTCGGTGGTTGCGCAGGAAAGTAAACTAAAGTCAATAGACAAGCAACAAACGATTGTGCAACATGTAAATACAGTACACGAGGAACATGATCAGCTTGAGAAACAAGAAACGGTGGAACAAGAAAACCTGCAGCACCACCAAAACATGCGCCAAGTATTGCCAATGTTGTTGCTCGAGTTCGTTCGTTCGGTGCAAACCAAATGCACGAGAGCTGAGAGACAAGTCCCATTGCAATTGGACCTGTGGCTGCATTCAGAATTTGACCGATATGAAGAAATGGTAGAGCTATATCATGAAAATTCGAGTTCGTTGGTGATGTAATAAGTAAAGGTACTAAGCGTAGACATGCGGCAAGCAAACAAACAATTGCAAATATGAGCACACATTTTCGAAGGCCGTGACGAGTGTTTAAGAGAAGATAAGTAAATGGCAATGCTGGAAGAAAAATAATTGGACCCCAATTAAGCAGAAGATCAACTGTAGCTTCATCGATATGAAAAAACTCGATTGCCGAACCGGCAATAGGTGAAAATGTCAACCAAATCATACATTGATTAAATGATAATAGAACGAATAGGAATAAAATCCAAAATCGTTGTGGATAAACTTGAAAAGTTCGAGTTTCGTCATTTAAACATTCGGTCGAAGTTGACAAGTCCATAATACACTCTAATAATCGTCAATCTGAATGATATTCGAAAGATAAATGTTCTCATATACTGATAAGATAATTCTTGTTTCGCTTGACAGAGGTCACTGCTATACAATAAGAATCTGTTTTTTGGAAATTCGTACGCGTACGTATACCAATAATATTTCATCTTGTTGTTGATTTGTCTTTGCTTATGTGAAAAGTTTTAGAAAAAAAAGTTTTTTTCATTTTATTGGACGTAGTCTTTCAGCAATTTCAATTTCAATTCTTGCAAAGTTACAGAAATTTTGCAATAACACACCTTTAAAAAGACCTCGACTAAATCCTCAATGATAATTATCGATTTGTGCATTTTTTTTAGATTTCTCTTTGTTTTTTCTTTTCGAGAGAAGAAAATATTTAACAAAAAAACAAATGTTGGGTCGTCGTCCTGAAAGACAAGATCGAGAACAAGAATCTTTAACACGTATCGCTATTGTTAATAGCGATCGATGTAAACCGAAAAAATGCAATCAAGAATGTAAACGATCTTGGTTCGTTCGTTGTTTTTTCCCCCTCTCCTCTACATATTTATTCGAAATAATTCATTGTTTTTTCTTTCAGTCCAGTTAATAGAACTGGAAAATTATGTATTGAAGTAACGCCTGAATCAAAAATTTCGCATATCTCTGAAGAACTATGTATCGGTTGTGGTATTTGCGTTAAAAAATGTCCGTTCGACGCGATAACAATCATCAATTTACCGAGTAATCTTGATAAAGATACGACACATCGTTATGGACCGAATTCATTTAAATTACATCGTCTACCAACGCCACGACCTGGTCAAGTCTTAGGTCTTGTCGGCTCGAATGGTACAGGCAAAACAACGGCTCTACGAGTCTTAGCCGGCAAATTGAAACCAAATTTAGGCAAATATTCAGTGAGATAATTGAGATCTAGTGTCGAATTGAAATCTCGAATTCGATTTTCCACCTCCTTAGGCACCACCTGATTGGCAAGATATATTGAAATTCTTTCGTGGAAGTGAATTACAAAATTATTTTACTAAAATTCTCGAAGATAATCTTAAAGCTATTCTCAAACCACAATACGTCGATCAAATACCGAAAGCTGCTCAAGTAGATCGATGTTCGAATTCGAATATTGATAAAAGATTGACTTGTTTTTCTAGGGTCTTGTTCAAGATCTATTGAATAAAAAAGATGAATTGGGTAATCAAGCTGAAGTCACTGAACTATTCGATTTAGGTAATGTCAAAGATCGACAAGTAGCCGATCTTTCCGGTGGTGAATTACAACGATTTGCATGTGCCATGGTTTGCATACAAAAAGGAGATATATTTATGTTCGATGAACCATCAAGTTATCTTGATGTTAAACAACGTTTAAAAGCTGCTTTAGCTATTCGAGATATCATTCGAGAAAATCGATATATCATTGTTGTCGAACACGATCTTTCGGTTTTGGATTATCTATCTGATTTTATTTGTGTTCTCTACGGTTCACCAGGTCATTATGGTGTTGTTACAATGCCGTTTTCTGTTCGTGAAGGTATTAATATATTCTTAGAAGGTTTTATTCGAACAGAAAACTTACGTTTTCGTGATGTTGCATTGACATTTAAAGTTGTTGAAACAGCTTCCGAAGAAGAAGTTAAACGTTTATCAACGCATCATTATCCTTCAATGAAAAAACAATTAGGCGGCTTTAAATTGTCGGTCGATGAAGGTTCATTTACTGAATCAGAAATTATCGTTCTTTTGGGAGAAAATGGTACCGGTAAGACAACATTAATTCGTATGTTAGCCGGTAATTTAGAGCCCGATGCCGGAGTTGAAATACCTCAATTGAATATTTCCTATAAACCACAAAAGATCAGTCCGAAATTTACCGGTACTGTTCGAGATTTATTAAATCAAAAGATTCGTGAGGCTATTTTTCATCCACAATTTCAAACTGATGTTTCTCGACCATTACAAATCGATAATATTATCGATCAAGATGTACAAAATCTTTCCGGTGGTGAATTGCAACGTGTTGCACTTTGTCTATGTTTGGGTAAACCAGCTGATGTCTATCTTATCGATGAACCATCGGCTTATTTGGACTCGGAACAACGTTTACATGCCGCTCGTGTTATTAAACGATTTATTCTTCATGCCAAAAAAACAGGTTTCATTGTCGAACACGATTTTATTATGGCAACTTATCTTGCCGATCGTGTTATTGTGTTCGATGGTGAACCATCAGTGAATTCACATGCATCCGAACCACAAGCACTCGTACCAGGCATGAATTCGTTCTTGAAACAACTTGAAATTACATTTCGACGAGATCCCGAAAATGCTCGACCACGTATTAATAAGAAAGATTCAGTTAAAGATGTCGAACAGAAACTGGCTGGTAATTACTTTTTTCTTGAATAATTATTATTATTATTATCATCAAATCGATTTCGTTGACTATGATCATCATTCGATTTTCTTTTTTTTTTTCGTTGGTTGTTGTTGTTGTTATATTTTTATTGTTAAAAAACAAAAGAAAATGAGATAACATCAACATGTTTAACAGTGGATTTTGTTGTTATCCCATAAAAGACAAGAAGATATTATATAAGAAATAAAACTACATTATATTTCTATCAATTGTTTTCGTTTGAAGATCAAAAACCAAAAAAGAAATAAAGCAAAATGAGAGACGTTCGTTTTCTTTTTCTCCTATTGTCATTGACCGACATCTATGCAATTCGTTCGCATATAACTTTATTCGATGACGACATACGTAGTAAAATCAGGATCGAACGAATCCGATTGATATTTATAGAAAACTCTTTTTTGTCTCACGCAATAGTTCTTTTCGTTTACAAACGAGAACAAAAAAAACGTGTCTATAAAGTCCAAATGTATTTCTTTCAGATGAATCTATTCGTTTGAATTTATATTTAATTACGTCTCAACAAAAAACAGAATGGTGAGTTAGTCTCATGTGCTTATCTCTGAATACCTTTTTCTTCCTATTTTAAATAGGCTAAACATCTCATACAAATCGCAGTGTTAGGCGCACAAGTCATCGGACGCGCATTTACCCGTGCACTTCGTCAAGAATTGCAACGTAAGACAACTAAAATCACAGCTCAAATCGATTAATGTCTGAGCTGGATTATTTTTTAGATGCTAAGACTGCTCAACAAAGTGGTAAAACAACGGCAAAAACAGTTCAAGCTGATCGTGTCACTGGAATGAGTTTACAAGTACGTGCAATATGTTAATTCTCTCTCGGTTTTTTTTTAATCAAGATTTTCTTTTGTTGTTAGGAAGCAAAACAAATTCTTAATTTAAATGATTCTGATTTACATGATGTGGAAAAAATCAAAAAACAATACGAACATTTATTCAGTCTCAATGATAAAGCCAAAGGTGGCTCGTTCTATCTGCAATCGAAAATCTATCGAGCAAAAGAACGATTCGATCAAGAACTAAGATCTTCTCCATCATCATCATCATCGACAACAGCATCAGATCCTAATAAACCCAAAGACAATCCCAGTGATTCAACGCCGAGTTAATTCCTTGTGCTATTTCATATTTTGTATCCCGTTTTTTTTCTTCTTCTTCTTGTTTTCACGAAATAGATGCGCGCGCACACACAAACTGTGACAAAACAAAATATTGTCTAATCAGTTTTGTATTCTTCTAGACGAATCTAACATATCGACAAAGAAAATTTACCAATTAATGGTCGAATTCATTCATCTGATTATATTTAGTTGATCGGATAGAAATTTCATCTCGTGGTTTATTTGGTTCATCAATAGGAATCTATTGAAACGAATCTAATCATTGTCGTTCAATTTGAGAAGTATTTCGACGTAGAAACTAAACCAAATAGGATGCCTTTTCTTTTGTCTGTGTGTTTTTTTTTCTACAGATGATGACAATTATTGACCTTATATCTGAGTGATTTCACCTTGAAAATGATGTCATATAATTTTTTTTAGTAGGCTTTTTATCTGTCGAATAGAATCAAATCATGTTAATCCCAATGAATTTAATACAAAAAGACAAGATTATGATTACCGTTGTCGACATTATATTACTTTACATTTTCATTTCGTTCGTTTTTCTCTCTTTTTATGCATACAAACGTCATCAATACACGTTTTTCTCCCTCTCCAATTTTCTTGCTCTCTTGTCTTTCGCCCTCACAGTCTCAGTGGAAAAAAATTGGTGTAATTTGATTTCGTTTGTGTATGTCAAGCAAAGAAAGTATAGCATTGCTGCATGTACACCTGTGTGGTAGTAGTAGGAGCCGAATAAGTAGGTGAAGAAATTGAAACGAAACGATATATGATAGATTACATCTCGAGAATTTTCCAGCGTTTTTTTTCTTTTTCTCTCGTCAATGAAATATTTCCTTTTCCATTTGGATTTCCTATGTTTCATTATTTTTCTCTTTTTCGACGGAGAACGAGAGATCTGTCAATTGAATGTTTCAAGGCCACAATAAGACAAAGCGTGTGTCAACATATTCCACTTCATCGTTTCTCTCTCTCTCTCTCTCCCTCTTCTGACGCGTGCTTTACAGCTGCTGATGTCTGTTGAAAGGTGTCACGTAGTTGTTCGTTAATAGAAAGCGAAGGAGCAAAAAAAAGAACAATGGGTGAGAGAAGAGAAAGGAAGAAAAGAGTCTTGATTTCTTCGAGCGTTGCTTCTTTCTGTTAACAATCTATCATCAACAGTTGAGTTACTTATACTACTTCTGTCTTGCTGATTTGCTACGGCTGTATGCTAACTAAAGTCTATGTACGATCGATAAGATAGGAAAACGAGAAGAAAAAAGAAGAAAAAAAAGGAAAGAAGAGAATGAAGGTTTGCACAACCCCGGACGTCCGTTTCAATCTGCACGAGTGCTCCTACAATCGTGCTGGATACCTCCGCTTCTTTTCTTTTACTGATGTCTTATGCGTAATAGAACGTCTTCTCATGTGCCAACATTTATAATATACACAAAGACTCAAAAAAGAAGAAGAAGAAAAGAACAGAACAGATAAACGAAAGAACGAACGAAATATTTTGAATATTACGCGACTCGCTTTTTTTTTCTTCTCTCTCCCTCTTCTCTTCTCTTCTGATAAATAGATTCTATATGTGATTATGAAGAGCATAGAAGCTTGTGCGATCCCTTTCTTTTCTCTCTTTATATGCGTTTAGTGGGTTGTCTCTGTTAGTCTCTCGTTGTTCTATATTACGCGTTGTGCGGTACTCTCGAACGGCTGGAAAAAAAGAAGACGAAGAAGAAGAAAAAAGCGAAGGAAAAAAGGCAAAAAAAAAATTACGCGATACAGCTATCCAATATGGAGAGGGAAAAGGGAGGAGAACGATTTTTTTCGTCGTACTCTTGTCGATAGAAGAAAAAAAAAGTCGGGCTAGAAAAAGGGGGTATAGGGGACGAGAAAAAGAAAAAGAAGCGGCGGCAAGACGCGTGCACTAATCACGTCCTTGAACGACTCGCTTGTGCGCTCTCGATGCCACTGTAGGCATTCGTAGGTTCCGGCTGCGCACAAAAAACCCGAGAATGAGAAGAAGAAGATGATGAAAGAACTTTTTTTTTCCTATATTCCTTTTCATATCTAGCATTTCAATCGAAGTCAATCATCAGCTGTATATATTCTAGAGAAATAAAAAAATCCAACAAACAATAAAATATCTAAAAATCGATTTCTATTTTATTTTTATTACCAAAATTATATCAACATTAATATATCATCATCTTCAACGTTGTTAGCCGCTTTTTCGTCTTCTTTTCCGATGCAACCATTCGTAGTAAATGATAATGCACAACGGCCTGTCTGGTCTCTCATTATCGTATAATCTATTTGTCGGTAAACCAATGGTTAAACAACAATCTGACTTTCATAATTATCATCGGTATGATGATGATGACGACGAGAGTGATGCATCCCGATCGCCATCGATGTGTTCATCGTCACTTTCTCCACAAATCTCCTCGTCAACAATCGCAACTAAAACACCAACATCGACAGCAAATGTCAATAATTCAGTAGCTCTAACAGCAGCAACAACAACAACAGGCACAAATCCATTGACTGATATTGATCCACAATTAGCTCAACATGTTGAATATGAATTAGGCTTGTCGAAAAAAAACGGCAGTGGAACACGGAAGAATGCTTGGGGAAATTTAAGTTACGCCGAATTGATCAGTAAAGCGATAACAACAAGTGCTGAACAACGTTTGACATTATCGGAAATCTATGATTGGATGATAAAATACGTTCCGTTTTTTCGTAATAAAGTCGACCGAGTCAGTAGTGCAGGATGGAAGGTAATTATTAAATTAAAAGAAAGAAAAAAGTTCTTTGTCAAAAATGTCGTTCTCTTTTTCCTTTTTCTTTTCTTCATCGAATGAAATAGAATTCTATTCGACATAATTTATCTTTACATAATCGATTTAAACGTATTCAAAGTGAAGGCACAGGCAAATCATCCTGGTGGATTATTAATCCCGATGAGAAAAGTTCGTCACCAAATTCAACCAATGATTCGAATTCATCGAGTGGTGTTAAACAAACACGACGTCGTCTCGGTCAAACACCGAAATCTACATCATCATCATCAACAACATCAACAACAAAACGACTTCGTGCATCACGTACAACGCTTAAAACTGCTCGATCATTAACAACTAATCAACGACAACAAGAATCAACTAATCATCAAATATCATCGAACGATCTTTCATCAATACCTGTTTACGATACTCAACAATGGTCAACACAATTAGATTCAGATTCAACAATCAATCATTTATACGATCAAGAACTCTATGTAACATCTGTTCAAACACCAATAACAAATTCGAATTCAACGGGTGGATTACAAACAACCTATCCATTCGATGATCTAACATCAAATTATGTATCAAATACATCTTCACATCCGACAAATACCAGTGATTATTCGTATCATCATCATTCACATCATTTTCATTCTCATCAACCTTCACATACACTCTATCAACATCATCATGGTTCCAATTATGATACGAATTCAACAAATGGATACTATCATCAACAGCCGATACTTAATGATCATCATCTACTTACAATGGACACATATCATAACAATAATAATGGTTTAACATATTCGCTACCACAACAACAACCCATGGATCCAACTGATGATCAACATACGTATCTACGTGTTCATTCAACATCATCACATTCATCATCATCATCACTCTCCCCACCAATTCTAACGACGACAACAAATCATAATAACAATACGAATACGAATTTAACATCGTCATCATCATCAGCATCATCAACATCGAGTCATACATATCCGAATAATAAAAATCTCAATTCATCAACCGGTGGTTATCATCATCATCATCATCCGAATTCCAATGGTACATTAACACTCTATAGTCACCATCATCAACCACATCATTCAGATATTGAAACATTACTTCATGTCAATGGTTTGGACGAAGAAGATGAAGATGATGATCTTCTAACGCTTGTTCATCATCATGACGGTTTGATTGATGATGATCATCAACAATTTTCATCATTTTTTCCTTCCACTAATCATCAATTACTTTCACATAATGAAACATCACCATCAATTCTACGTACGGTGCTGAAAAGACCTATTATTGGTAATATATTAACCTTTTTATATTATTGATTTTATTAATTCTTTTCTTTAGATATGCACAATCAATAAGTGTAACTAACCGGTTTTTATTTTTCTTTAAAATGTTCCCTTAATTTATCAGAAATATATCGTCGATTTATTTTTTGTCTCTTCTCTTTCTCTGTCTTCTGTAGATATTGTGCAATGTATTCTTTTAACGTGAGAGTCGTTCAACATGACATCCGAAAGAATGCATTTTCTTCTTCTTCTTCTCTTCTTCTTTATTTTTGTTTCGTCTGTCTATTTGTCATCTGCTTAATCCTTCTTTCAACCAAAATTCAAACCGGTGAAATTAATCTATTGTCAAGCTAAAGAACAAATACGAGTGTATGATGATGACTAGATCATATATATATATATTGATTTATATATATATATATATATACATTTAATAACAGTGAGAAAAATCCTTTTTCTTTATCTTTGGAACACACACTCTAAGAATAATATTTGGTTTTTTTTATATATGATTTTTTTTCTTGTGTGTTTGTATGTCTGTCATATTTTCTTTCTCTTTTTCTCTTCTTCTTCTTCTTCTTTTTTCCTAGTTTTCACATGCACATGAGTTGTTTCGTTTGTTTTTGTAAAGCTCGATGTGTATAAAACGTGAGTGAAAGATACAACAAAAAAAATATCAAAAATTAAATTTATCAAATACTTAATTTAATTTCTCATGCTTGAGACGTAATCGTATTAGAAGAAGAAGAGACTGAAGATGGATATATAAGAAGATTAAGAAAACGAGAGGAGAAGAATCATTGAGATTTCAATTATGTACGAGAATCCAAAGAATGAAAGGATGCTATGGAATAGTAATGATTCACGTATGTTATGTAAACTGATAGACAGACAAAAACCTTGAAAATGAACCAGACACCGAGATTATGATCTCTGTTCTTCGCCAAAAGAGTATAAGATGATCATTTTTTGTGTCTACAGATGATATTCAGAGAGAATTTATTTGTGTAAAGATAATAGCAAATATATAAAACGGGAACATTTGGGATGCAAATGTAAAAAAAAAGAATAATAAAAATAATTAAGAGAGGAAATAAATGATCGAATTTTGACTATGATTGACATCTATTATTTGATAGATGTCATAATTAAAATTGAAGAAATGTTGAAAATTATTGAGAAAAAATCTTATTTAACAAATTTGAAATATGAACAAGTTATTTGTTGATCGAATTGTTCGTTGATTTCATGTAACGAAGAGGAAAATATTTCAATTGAACAATGTTTCTCATTGGTAGTTAGAAAATACCGAAGTTAATCGATCGAATATGTGGACTCAACGACAACAGGATGAGAAAGAAACAAATAAATAAGAAAGAAAGAACGTATTTTTTCATATGGCGATGATGATGAATCGCTTTTTTTTCTTCTTTTATGTTGACCTATTTGAATCAGTCTTGATGAAATAACTTGTTGGATTCCTTAAATAAACATAATCTAACAACGCAATTATTTTTAGATGATTATACTCAGGCAAAACGAAAACAATTGACAATTTAGTATTTATTGATGATCATTAATTGAAATCATTGAAAAATCCTTCTTTCTATTTGTTCTTGTGCATCCTGTCTCTTCTCTTTCTAATCAACAATGGCTGTAAGTTGTTTCGTTGTAATTTCACTATTGATGACTCATTGTTCGTTTCCGTTTTTCTACAGGATTTTGTTTTCGGCGATTTTTCCGAACAAGAAGCAGAAACACTCTTTGATCATGATAAACAAGGAGTTAAAGTAACACACACACATAGAATTATTCATCAAACTAAAACAATATTCTCTTTCTGTAGTTTCCATGGACAACTGACGATTGTTTGACAGCAACAATCGAATTCGGTTTCGATATTCCACCAGTTATATCTCCGTCGGGTGGTACCGGCGTGTCCTATTCATGTAACGGCAGTCTATCTCATCAAGAATCAACTAATTCCGCTCTAACATCTCCTCCTTATTCATCGAAAAGTTCGTCCGTTGAAAACATGAAAATAAATAAACAATCATCATCATCACATACTCGACATCATAGTGATAGAAAATCAAAAAAGAAACGACCACCTGGTTATTATACTCAAGAATATCAACAAATGCTCGAACCATCAACATTAAATAATCATAATCAAAATGATCTTAATGAACAAACACCACAAATCGAACAAAATACGAATAATGAACGATACATCTCATGTGATCAATGGGTCGATTCAACGATAAAACATCAACACAATGATAAACAATCAACAAATGACGATGATGATGACGATGATGACGATGAACTCGAATCGGATAGTCGAGAAACAACAACAGATACAGATAATGATAACGATCATCCACAAACGATTACAATTAATAAAACCAATTTGAATACAAATAATCCTGATACATCATCTATTTATTCAACATCTGTTGCTAGTGCAGCATCGATTGAAACATTAAAACCATCTTCAGATAATCTCTCTTCATCAGTCAAATCGAAGCCATCATCATGGGCTGCTTTATTTCGTGGTACTCAACCAGCACCGACAGCAACAACAACAACAACAACAACTTCATCGTCCAAACCAGCTCAAACACAACAATCTAGTCCAGCTCAAAAAGTACAACCAACAACAACAACAACAACAACGACAACGCCTTCTCAACAACAAAACGGTGGAAGAAATAGTACAACGAATGCTTTCCATTCAAAACAAAATTACCATGTTTACAATAGCAACGGTGAAGATTCAAGAACGTTAGAAGGTCTCGGTTTCGATTTTGATTTCGTTTATTTTGACTTATGAATTTCTATTTGCAGATTATTTTTCCAAATGTGAAGTACGTCCATCGGCTATGGCCATTAAACCTCGTGGATTACTTAACAAAAGTAACTACTGCTACGTCAATGCTGTACGTCTTCGTCGTTTTTTTTCCTAATTTTCCTTCAATTCCAAAACTTCGAATTTCTTCTTCAGACTCTTCAAGCACTCCTTGCCTGTCCAGCTTTTTTCAATGTCATGAAACATATCCCACTCAACGAAGAAACAGATAATCAAACTGTTCCATGCATACGTGCTCTGTAAGTTTCCTTGTCATTCATTTTGGCGCAAGTTAACATTCGCTTTTCAGTCATTCATTTGTTAATCAATTCGAAAAAATGGATCGAAGCAAACCAAATACAAATCATAAAGATATCGTCTGTGGTAATCCATTCGAAGCAACTGAAGTTCTTCAAGAACTAGCTCGTCTTCGTAATACACCCGTTGAATTAGTTAAAAATAAACAAGAAGATGCACATGAACTATTATGCCAATTATTAAGTGAAATTCACGATGAAATCTGTCAAATTTTACAGAATTCAAATAAAAATGGTAGGAAATTCGAATTTAATCGAAAGATAAATAAGATTTTATTCGTTTATTTGAAAGTAGAATCTACATCTAGTTCAGATTTATCGACATTAACGGCTGATTTACAATTAAATGGTGATGAAAAATCAGAAGATTGGCTTCAAGTTGGCAAACGAAATCGTACTCATGTTCTTCGAACGGTAAGTTTTTAAAATTTTATTGATTTGAATTGTTTGATTAAAAAAATTCTTTTGATAGAATGAAATTCAAAATAGTCTTATAACGAAAATTTTCGCCGGTAAATTTCGTTCAATTGTCCACAGCTCGGGAAATCAAAAATCCGTCGTCAATGAACCATTTTTTACTCTTTCACTGGACATTAAAGATCCGAAAATCACGACACTTGATGATGCTCTTCTACGTTTCTGTGAACAATCAGCTATTTCCGATTATGTCGATAGTAAAAATCGTCAAAATGTAACTAACGTTCAATCAATTTCCATTGATTTTACTAATGAAATTCTTTCGTCTAGGCTCATACAAATAAAACAATGTTAATTGAACAATTGCCACCTATACTTATTGTTCATTTGAAATGTTTTCTCTACGATGAAACTGATGGTATTAAAAAAATAAACAAATCTGTTAACTATACAGTCAATTTGACATTGCCAAAAAGTAAAACAAGAGAAGATTTAAGAGTAAAATCGAATGAATCTTTTTTCTTCAGATATTCTAACTGAACAAGCACGAAAACATGCCAATGATCGATACAAATTGTTCGCTGTTGAATATCATCAAGGCGATCATGCAACCAAAGGACATTATATTACCGATGTATTTCATCCAGGTCTTCAAGGATGGTTGAGATTTGATGATAGTAATGTTCAAATAGTGACATCAAATCAAGTTGTTAATCCAACACAAGCTGATAGACTTACGCCTTATTTACTCTTTTATCGTCGTGATTAGAACAAAGACACATTTTCTCCTTTTTTTTCTTCTTTACTGTTTTATGTGCGCGCAATAGCTCTCTCTCTCTCTCTCTTTTTTCTTCTTCTCATCCGAGTGTATTCTCTTTTGGTTTTTTTTCTTGTCTTCTGCTCAATCCAGCTGTTTTCTGTTTGTTTGTTTTTTCTTCTTTCTATAACCGGTGTCGATTCATAAGCAAAACCATTGTTATTTCATTTTTTTTCTCTCTTCTTGTCATATTGATTTGTGGGTGATGGTGTTTTTCCTTGTTTGTTTTTTTTATATTATTCTCCTTTTGTCAAAAATAGAAAACAACATTTTGTTACTAAAACTCTTCTTTTTTTTTTGCTTAATAACATCATGTTGTTAACTAATGACAAATGATTGTTTTTGTTTTTTTTTGTTTTGTTTTTCATAGAAAACCTCTTTCACGTTCCCTCTCTGCGATTCGTTTTGTGTGTTTTGTTTTTTCGCTCGCTGTCTGTGGCCTTTTTTTGCATCACATACAAAGCAAATTATCTTACTCGTTTTTCTTCTTTCTTCTTTTTCTTCATTTTCTTTTGTTCTTCACTAAACATATGAACGTCGTAACTTTTTTTTGTTATGATCAACAATCAGAATAAAAAAAAGATGGGTTCCGGAAAAAAACCACTCTGAAAGATATGTATTTGTAGAGAACGACCGATGTATCGAAAGAAAAAATCGATTATTAACAATGAAAAAACCGATGTTTCCGATGATAAACTTGTCGATGATTTGAATCTACAACAGAAACGTGCAGTTACTTGTCCAATAACTCAATCGACACTTGTGCTCAGTGGAGCTGGTTTGTTGTTTTCTTAGTCTCTTGATTGACTCGATTGAAAATATACAATTGATTATTCAAGGTAGTGGCAAAACGCGTGTTTTAACATCTCGCATTGTGTATCTATTGAAATATTGTAATGTTAAACCGTATGAAATCTTTGCAGTAACATTTACAAATAAAGCTGCATTAGAAATGCGTCATCGAATCGGTCAAATGCTACCCGGCATGCAATTGAATGACATGTGGCTTGGAACTTTTCATGGACTTGGTTTGTTTTCGAATTAAAAAAGATTTATCTTATGTTGATTTTTAGCAAATCGTTTTCTGCGTATTCATTGTAAAATGGTTAACTTGAAAAGTGATTTTCTAATTATCGATCCCGATGATCAAACAGCAATAATAAAGAAAATGCTTAAAGATGAAGTTAAAGAAACGAATTTTTTCACCGATAAGCCAAAAGCCATTGTGAATTTTATAAATAAATGTAAAGATGAAGGCAAACGTGCATGTGATATATTAATTAATAATGAAAGTCGTTTTAAACAATCGATCTATGCGAAATATGAGAAATATCTTCGAGATGAGAATAAACTCGATTTTGCTGAATTAATTCTTTTAACCAAAGGTTTTATTCTTTGAAGAAAAATATTTTCCTAAAAGATTGTTTTGTTGTTTTTGAAGAATTACTTGCAAAAGAATATGATCTTCGTGTACATTATGCGAAAAAATTTCGATTTATTCTCATCGATGAATTTCAAGATACATCAACTTTACAAATGGATTGGCTTAAATTAATGATGGATAAAGATGAAACTGCAAAGACAATTCGAAATTGTTATATGGCTGTCGTATGTTTCTGTGTGCTGAACAGGCAATTCAATGGAAAAAGAGCTTTTGTTTTTATTGTTGAATGATTAGGGTGATGATGATCAAAGTATTTATGCTTTTCGTGGTGCTCAATGTGTGAATAATATCGATGAATATCTTCGAGCATTGAACTTAGATAGAGAAAATCCTGAACATATTATTAAATTGGAACAAAACTACCGTTAGTTTGATGTTTTTCACCAACATAAGAAAGAAAAGTCTTTTTTTTAGGTAGTACAAATATTGTTTTAGAAGCAGCAAACTCAGTAATTAATCATAATCATGGTCGTCTGTACGTTCGAACAGTGAAAATAGGGGAAAAGTTTATTGTTCTTTTTTTTCTTCGATTTAGTGGTAAAAATCTTTGGACAGATATTAAAAATGGTGACAAAATCGATTTATATCAAGCTACAGATGCATCTGATGAAGCCAAACATATTGTCGATAAAATTCGAGAATTTACTCGTCAACATTCCGATATTTCTCTATCACAAATCGCTATTCTCTATCGTACAAATGCTCAATGTAATGAATTCGAACATACAAAAAAAAACATTGAATTGTTCTATTTGTAATTTCATAGCTCGTGAATTTGAACAAGCTCTTATGAATGGTGGAATTAAATATCGTATCTATGGTGGAATTAAATTCTATCAACGAACAGAAATTAAAAGTGCTCTTGCATATTTACGTTTAATTCAAAATGAGAATGATAACGATGCTTTTCGACGGATTATTAATTTTCCTGCTCGATCTATTGGCAAGGCGACTTTAGAAAAAATCGAAACCGGTGCTAAACAAAATCAATGTTCATTATTTTCGTACATACAAACCGATCCTTCCCTATCGAAACAAAAGAAAATCTATGATTTTATTCAATTAATCAAACATTTTCAAGAGAGAATTCGAGATGAAGATGTTAAAATGGAATTATATGAACAAGCTCTTTACGTTTTCGAACATTCCGGTCTAATGGAATCATATAAAAAGAAACAAGAAGTCGAACGTCTACAACATCTAAGTGAATTATGTAATGCAATGAAACAATTCGCACAATTATATCAAACCAATGATCTTACACAATACTTGAGTATTGTAGCTTTAGTAAGATCAGACATTTGTTTGTTTGATTTTTGTTAGAAATCGAAATATTTTCATCTACGTAGGACACAACAAATGCTCAAGATGGAAATATCGATACGTCGAAAGAAACGGATCGAGTACAAATTATGACTATACATGGAGCAAAAGGATTAGAATTTCATTATGTATTCATAGCTGGTTTAGTGCAAAATCTATTTCCATCAAATTTCTTTGGCAATTGTGATCTTGAAGAAGAACGTACGTTTTCGTTGAGTTTTTTTACGTAATTGGAATTTTTTTTTTCTTTGTTCGTGTTTCAAAGGTCGTTTGATGTATGTGGCAATCACACGTGCTAAACGATATTTACATATATCGTATTCAGATGTACGTTCGAATTATGGTGAACAAGAAAAATGTAAACCATCACAATTTATCGCCGAAATTCCAACACGACTTGTTCGTTCTCAAAATGAAAATCAAGATATTTATCAACCACCGAAAAAGAAACTCACAGGACCGATGGTACACAATGGTTTTGTCACCGGAAAGAATCTATTACATGTTGTACAATTGAACAAACGAAAATAATTAATACACGTTTTTTTTTCATCTATTTTTTTTTTGTATTACATCTATTTTGAAAAATAAAAAGTGCAGATATTGTCTAATGAATTTTAAAAGTATGAAGATTTTGAAATTCAAATAGAACACGTCAATAAGTTTCAGCAAATCATTTTGTTTAATAAAATAATCGATTTAGAACGTATAAAACTGATATCACTCGCTAATTCTTTTCGTCCAGGCAAACGAGAATATAACATATTCCCTTTTCTGAAAGAAAGGGTTATAGGCTTCTAAAATGGGTAGGAAAAAGTCTTCAAACTTTGTTTGTCCGGTCCAATCAGAAAACAGCCCGTATTATAGTGGCTAATATCGGTCATTCATGGTCCGAAGTTAGTTAGATCCTAGGTTATTGAGCACGGAGAGTTCGAATCTGATGTCGGATTTTTAAAATTTTGATGTTGGTATTCTCCAGCTGGGGTGGTACCAAGACATAAAATTCCAATTTTCCATAAAGTTTGATCAAAGGAAATCGGGTATGGGGAATTCGAATCGGATGTTAGTTTTCGATGAAAATCATGTTTTACTGCCGCTTGTAAAATTTACTACCTAGTATATTTTCTCGATTTCTTTGAAAATTCTTGAAAGCCTTGTTTGCTGAGAACAGAACATTAGCGAGTTTTGGAAGAAAATCACAAGTGTAGCTGCGCTTGTTGTCGGAGTGGATCTATTTACTGGAACGCATGTTGCTAGAAAAATTAAGATGATAGCTGTATCGCCTATATTTGTAGGTGAAGAAGAATTCTGATTTTCCTAAAGAAAATGTTACATAAAATTGGTCCAGTAGATTTGCTAATAAGAGTATATGACATGTGTGTGTCTTACAGTTTGAGATAGAAAAACTTGAGTAATAGAGAAGTTGTGGGTAGTAGATCATCAGATAGGCATCAGCAGAGAAGCGCGATGAGTTGGCGTTTCTGTGGGAAACTTTGATTGTTATCAATGTTAGATTCTTAATAAAGTATAGAAGCTATACGTATTTGGGTTAATGTGAAGGTTAGTAGTTGTTCAACAAAAAATACACGTGGATGATAACTGAGGATGTACGATCAACTGAGATGCCGATAGAAGATTAAGATTCCAGATTTGCATTATATGTATTTCAAACTTTCTTTCGTAGAAAGAAATGTAGAGCTTATGTAGGCGAGCGTTACGTGTAATATTTGCCTTCCAGTAGAGAGTTAGCAACGTTAATGTTGCGTTACTTGTTATTAAAGAAAGAGTGAGTATTTTGAGAAGTCACAATTTTTTAAAGTTTAATCAGAGAAAATCGTATAGGACAATTTCGTTGTTTTCTGAAGCGTTTTTATTGCTGTCGATGAAGTCTTTTGAGGGAAGAAGGAAGTTTTGATATAATTGAAATGTTCTATGACTTCGATAAAACAAAATCAAGTATCAGAGAACTAATTAACTGATCAGCTTTTGGATTTCAGTTTTCGGTATTGAAAAAAGTGGCTATATTAGAAAGTTTCACTGATACAGTGCGAGAAATTTTGTATATGTGTTATAAAGAAAGAAAGATTGAGCCACTCGAGTCGTGAGTGGCGGACCGCAGGGACGCGGACGAACGACGAGGTGCGGCTTACATTTATTATTATGGTGAACAGTGATTTCCGAGTACTCTATGTGTTCAGTTTATATTGAAAGAATTGTGCCTTTAAAGAACTGACTGAATGAATGAAATGACTGTTAATCGAATATACTAATCCCCATAAAAATTAATTAGCTCTATTTCTTTAAT
>Ga0209930_1001060_pt1 | contig 49008 bp, 54 predicted proteins | sample ThiBiot_500_biof_2_FD_183948 | JGI IMG/M metagenome (GOLD analysis project Ga0209930, IMG submission 183948) | Wastewater bioreactor microbial communities from Cape Town, South Africa - Thiocy_cont_500_biof (SPAdes) | ecosystem: Engineered > Bioreactor > Thiocyanate-remediating >...
ATCTTGTTGCAAATATTGCTCGATTATTAAACTATTGTAATTCAGTGCCTGGATTTTATATTTACATATTGGCAAGTCGAACTGTTCGAATAATTTTCTAATCAAATTCAAATATTTTTTTTCGTTTTAGTTTCATTTAGTTTGTTATTTGTTTGCTTTCGAAAAATAACAAAAATTCGAAATTACTTCATACTATTTTACGTTCTTTAAACATGTCAACTACGGCTTCTCAAATAGTTCGACATTGTCGAACATTTGTTTATTTTCCGTTACCAAGTATTTAACAATCGACAGTCCATTCATGCTTGAATTACTCATAATTTTAGAAAAGAGAAAAATGGTCTTGAAATGAGTCGTTCTGTCGTTTTTTCTTCTTCGATAATTCCATTTCATGTTCTTCTTGTACCTAAGAATAGAGCTCTTGTGTTCTCTACTGAAAATCATCCATGTCCTTTAAAAACAAAACATTACGACAAGCACATTCGTTATTTGTTCTTTAAAAAATTATATATGATTCTTCGAGTTCAAATAGATTTTTATTATAAATAATAAACAAAATAAAAATTATGATTTCGCACTCGTTTTCTGCTCGAAGAATTATAAACACAAGGAAATGAAAGGAAAAAGAATTACAATTAATCAAGAAAACCACTATCAATTCGTGGTGCAACATATGCAAAGTCGATTTTCTCGTCTCGAATCGCAATATTTCCTCCAGCTGGTTGATGTTTGATATTAATTAATGAGCCTATTTTCGATTGAGCGTCCCATTTGATTTTTTCAGTTCGGATAGTAACGCGTGGCGGTGGAGGCGACCAATTCGCTTGTTCAAGCGAGCCGATTTTCGATGAAACTTGCCATTGTATTCGATCGTCACGTATCGCTACTTGTCCGCCACCAGGTCGATGATCAATATTGTGTAATGAGCCGATTTTTGATGACACATTTTTATATTTACCATTCGTATCCGAACGAATTTCAATTTGACTTCGTTTCGGAGACCACCAGAGTCGACGTGTCTGAAAATAGACAAGTATATCTCAAATATCGAACGAAATACCGATAAAGATTCATACTTTTCGATTGCTTTCACTCGTTGCTGTTCTCGATGATGACGCTGTGCCATTATTCTGTGCAAATCCTCCTGTAACAGATTTCTTGATCGTTGTTGGCACACTCGTTGTTTTCGCGAACGTCTTTCTTTGTGGTACTGGCGATAATGATGATCCTGGTGAAGATGGCGATGGTTTTCGTTCGATTAACTGAAAGCCATGCGTTGAATTATTCGGAATATGATGTCGAAATGTATTTGCCGGAGGATGTACAATAGGTGGTAGATGATCATTATCGGTTATATGTGAAGATTTTTCAGATGGTGTTGCTGGCATTGGTTGTGTATGTCGACTGGAAAATGTCGAGTCCCGAGATGGTGGCACAGCAACAGCATCAGCATCAGACTGTTGATGCAGCGCTTTGCTTGTTAGAAAATGTGCTTGATACGCCGTTTTTTATTTTCAAATTTATTAATAGATGCAAGAGAAAAATCGATGTCGTCGGATACCTTTATCGAATAGATGATGAACGATAATGCCATCAAACAAAACGGTTGCTGTTGTTATTGTTTATACAAGTAAAAACACAATCGATGCGTTGTTGTTATTTTTAAACTATAAAAGAGAAAGGAAGAAAAAAAAAGTCGAAGAAAAAAAGTGACAGAGAAAGAGCGAGAGAAAAAGAAATGGCCAAACTAGAATTGATCGGAAGAAAGAAACTTACTTTTAATTAAAGAATATGATCGGTTAACGACACGACTCGACTCGATATACATTTTCTTCATTTGCTCATGGCAATGCCCTTTCCTGTTTCATTTTGTTCGATTTTTTTATTAAAACTAGCAATACAAGACATTGGAATTGTTCATAATGTTCTTTTCATTTTTTTTTTCTACTAAAAATAGAATTTGAAATTATTATTCGTATTCAACTTGTTAATCGAATGAAATCACTTTCGTTGTTATTTTTCTTCTTTGCAAATAATAACAACTTCAATTAGAAATTCAATCGATCGATTTTTCAAAAAAAAAGTCCAATTTTAACATTTTCGAAATCGATTTTTTTTATTCATTGAAATAAAGAAAAAAAATTATGTTTTCTTTTCTACACACGCAATGTTATTAGCTAAATTCGAATATTTTTCGATAAAGACAGATTATAATTAAATTTAATAGCAAATAATAAGATGAAAAACAATAGTCTGCATTTGAATTCGATGAGAATACCGACAGATTTCGAATGGATCTATCCGAATAGATTGTATACGTTGATTTCGAAATGATTATAGTCAAATTCAACGGTGTCAATCCATCGACAATGACAATCCTTCGAGAATAAACTTCAAAACCTCGATAGAAGACCTTCAAAAGAGAAATTATTTATTTGCTTTCTTTTGCTTCTCAAGTATTCAGTACTTTGAGTGTATAAAAACCGGGTAATAAAAGTCTCCAGAATTCACCTGATGGTGTAACATTAACAACAGGTCGTCGATTATCAATCATAATTTGTGTAAATGGAATTGGTTCGAAGTATTCATTCAATACTAAACCTTTGACACCTAAAATCTATTATGTTTTTTTTTCTTCTCTCTCTTTCTTAAAATCAAATATAACCTCGTTGTGCTTGAAGTAAGAGTTCGATCATTGCATTCCGATTTATATTCCAATATGAAACTAAAAGATTTTCATTTGGATATTTACAACACGAGATTTCCATTGTCATTTCAATGGTTCCATAATTCAGATATCCGTAATCTTGCATTCCACCGATGATTTCATACCAATCAGCGCCATGAATAATACGTTCCATGTCATCATCAGGCGATGAACAGTATTGACTCGTTTCAACGATTCGATTAGCATAGGATTTCGCCAAACTTTGATAGATATCCTCATCGGAACTAGTCGATGTGTTTCCTACATCTTGAAGCAAAAAATTAGAAAAAAAAGAAATGAAGATTTGAGAAGAATTTTCTTTGAATTTACAATAACGATCGTAGGGAATGTTGATTGTAAATGCACCGGCATGATAACTAGCTGAAAGAACGAAAGGTATTGCACTTAACCAAGACATAATTGCACTAGTTTCAGCTGCACGATGAGATGAGAAGAGTGGCTTGCCGAGATAATCGGGAAAATTCCGATTTAAATCAATATTATTCCAATTATATCTTCAAAAAGAAAACAAGAATTTCTCGGTAAACTTCAAAGTCACGGTTATTTACCTTCCACGAGTTGACGAACAATCGCCATATTGTGAAATTTCTAAACCATCGGGATTCATCGATGGCATAATCCATATTCTCGATCGAGACATAACTTGTAAGACTTGTTTATCGTTCGATGTAAGTAGATATTCGATTAAATATAATAACATTTCAAGGCCAATCACTTCATTTCCATGCATATTGCCAATAAATTTGACTTCAGGACGTAATAGGACGTGTTCTTGAGGAGAATACGAACTTAATGCTATTGCCCATAATGTTCGACCTAAGAATTTTTTTAGTTTTAATTATTCAAATCAAAAGTAAATAATTTTATTGGTACCTTTTTCAGTTTTTCCGATATCAAATAGTGCTGCTGTAGTCGGAAATCGAACTGCAATATCATGAAGAAAAGCAGTCATTTCCGAATAATTATGATATCGAAAATCATAATTTTGACAAGTTTCAAACAGACTCAGGAGTATCCAAATAAAACAAGATTTCTTAAAAACAATAAAACACAAAGAATTTTTGAAAGTACAACAAAAAAAAATGAGAAGAATCATTGCCACATACCATCCTCTCAATGTCAAACAATTGTCGATATCGATATCAGATGTCATCTGACGAGATGACGTCGACCTGTAACAGTGTGAGAGGAAAAATTGTCACTTTTTTCTCTCTCTCTTACCCAGAGAGAAAAGAAGAAGAAAAAGGACACAATTTTCATCCATCGTTCATTTTAAACGCATAGTTTCTTTCCTTTTATTTGCCAGAAAAGAGATTTATGTCCTTATATTTGCCATCATCGACAATGTTCTCAAGAGAGTGCAGAGGTAATCAGTCACTTTACTTCTCTTCTTCTAAGCTGTACAAATAATCAAACAACTCGCTTTTTGTCACAATCTCCTTGGAATGCATTGACGATACGAGATTTGAAATTGTTACGGTCACAGTTTTCAATAATAAAAAGTGCATGTTAGCTCATACTAAAATCAATATTTGCATAACGTTTGTACAATAATTAATAGTTAATTCGAGATCATTTCGTATTTTTTTTTATTAAAGCAAAGAGAAACAATCGAACAAAATAAATGAAGTTTTTTTCTTTATTTATTAATTATATTTAAACCATTTTGTATTGCTTTTTGGACAGGAGAATTGTTGTCAAAAGGAGAAAATTCTAAGGGAATACATGATGAACGTTGAATATCTGTGCTGATGAGATCCTAGTACAGAAAGAATAAACGAATGAGTGCATCATTGTCGTTTATCTTACACGAGTATTCGTAGAAATTTGATTATCAATATCTAAATAAAGTGTTCAATTAAAGATTAAAAATTTCGAATTCTACTTTTTAATAATAATGTTTCATCGAAGCCCTCGAAACCGAAATCTTCTAAGCCTGAACAATGATCCATTTCATCTACGAAAAGGAAACTCAAGATTGAAAATATTATTTAAAAAAAACATACATTCTGATGCACTGAAATCCAATGTATCAGGTACATTAAACGATGATTGAGGAGGTACGACCGATGTTTTCGGTTTTTGTTGAGTAATATTATTCGATTCTATTGAGAAAAAATGATATATCAATCAACAACAAAAAAAACGATATCCAACCAGTTGAGGAAGTATTTCGAATGAATTCTTGCTGTCGATGCAGATAATTTGTTAGAGGATATCGAGTTCGTAATAATTTCTCCAACAAAGATTCATCATTCGTTCGATTACTAGTCATGATTGAATGATGAATCCGTTTCGTACGTACGTACGAGCGAGAAAACAATTAACAGAAACGATGTCACTACGATCGATATCGATATATTCGAACGAACAACGTTGATTGGTCAGTTGAATGGCTGACATTGTTTGTGGCGGTTCTTTGTCTTTTCGAATCGATTCAATTGAATTCTTTCTTCTTTAATCGAATGAACACGATGAGTATCAATCTTCGTAAGAAATTAAAAGATTTACATAAGCAAAAAGAAGAATTCGATGAAGATATTCAAAATATCGACGTACCGAAATCATCAACAGCAACCATACAATTAAAAAAACCGACTGCACAACATCAAATTCTTCATCCGAAATCATTGAATATCAATAATACAGATGTGACTTTAACGAGTGAAGAACTTCATCGACGAGAACAAGAGTTCAACGATGATATGCAACGTGAATGTGGCGAACATGCCGAATGGAAATTAATTCAACAGAATACATTTACACGTTGGGCAAACGAACGGCTCAAACTTGTCAATCGACATATTGACGATCTCGAAAAAGATTTTAGTGATGGTTTGAATCTCATAGCGTTAACCGAAGTTTTAATCAATAAGAAACTTCCACGATACAATCAACGTCCGCAATTTCGTTCTCAAAAACTTGAAAATGTCACCGTTGTACTTGATTATCTTGAAAATGTCGAAAAACGACGTTTAGTCAATATCGATGCGACCGATATTGTCGATGGCAAGATCAAATTAATACTCGGACTTCTATGGACAATGATTCTACATTATTCAATTAATCTACCAGCTTGGGAAATACCCAATGAAAAACGTGAAACATTGATGAATATGAAACCGAAACAGAAACTAATGAATTGGCTACAAGCGAAATTACCTGAGAGAATAACGATTGGCAATTTTACTTCGGATTGGAACGATGGACGAGCGATTGGCGCTGTTCTTGAGTCTTGTTATCCAGGTCTATTTCCGAATTGGGCTGATCAAGATCCGACAAATGCATTGGAAAATGCGAGACAAGCCATGGATTTAGCTGAACAATGGCTCGGCATTCCTCAAGTAAATAGTTCTCATGAAAAAAAACTGATTATCGAGTCAATTTTTTATAGCTCATTCAACCACATGAAATGATCAATCCTCAAGTCGACGAACAATCCATGATGACATATTTGTCTCAATATCCAAATGCTCGAATAAAACCTGGTGCACCCGTTCGACCAGTTAATCATGCCGATCAAGTTCGATGCTACGGCTTAGGCTTGGAACCGACTGGTCATAAGATTGATAAGCCCGCTATTTTTCATATCGAAACTTGTGCTGCTGGTGTAGGCGATGTTGATGTGGTTGTCATCGATCCTAATGGACAAACAGAAGAAGTACAAACGAAATCGAATTTATTTTCTCATAAAGATTTTTCTTTTTTTTTTAAATCTTCAGTCGACAATCGAATTTCGTGAAGATATCAATCGAACCTATGATTGTGTTTTCTATCCAAGCACAAGTGGCGAATATAAAGTAACAAGAAAATGAATTTTTATCATTAAAATAAAATGATCGAATAGGTTCGAATAACATTCAACGGTCAAGAAGTCCCGAGATCTCCGTTTAGCGTCCTAGTCGATGCACCTCAACAAGAAATCATCATCGATAACGATGCCGTCGATTCGTCAATAGATCAACAGCCGATCTACGAAAATGTTATTCGACAAACTGAAACGATTATCTACGAACATGAAACAACGAATCTCGATGATCATGAAGATCATATTTACTATGCTCACGTATGTTTCGTCTTGAAATCATCGATTCGAAATCATAATGAACTCGTTGTTTTCTAGCAAACGAATATTGCATCGATTCAAGAACATCAATTATGCCGTCAGATATCCACGCGTTCAATATCCGATCCAACATTGAATAAACATCCGTATTTCTCTCCGATTAAACCACCTCGAACCTATTGCCACGACGAACGTGATGAAGAACTCGTGAGAATTTCGATCTGATTTCTATCGTTTATTGTTTTATCTATTTTTTTGTTTCAGGAAGAATCTCCACTTGTCTATAGTCTAACTGATTATCGTTTAAAACAGAAGAATTCCGAGAAATTCGATGTACCAACTGCCAATCTAGCCAATTCGATTACTTTGAATTCCACATCATCATTATCAAATGATGAACATATGCAAGACAATAAACGTTTGACATCGAAATGGTTGGTCATCGATGAAATCAATGTAAGAGAAAAATTACAATTATTTCCGTTTTCAAAATAAATTTGTGGTGGTTGTTGTAGCGTTTAATGAATTTAGCAAAACGAGAAACTTCGACATTAACGCAAACATCACACGCGTTGAAATGTTGCTCGAACGATCCACATGCAGCTTTGTCAGATAAGAAAATCGAATGTGAACGTGTCATATTCATGGCTCGTAAGAAACTCGTTCCGTTCGAAGAGAAAGAAAAACTGAATCTATTGAATTCTAGGACAAAAATTAACTTCATACAATAGCGAAATACGACGTCTGGAAAATCTGAATCCTGATAGTGAATATTACTCATCGGATATATCTCATAGTACATTGATATTACAAGATATTCGATTAGCAATCAAAGAAGATTATTTGCGTTCATTACGAAAGGGAAAAGGTAAAATTTGAAAAGAGTTTTTGTTTTACTAAAATTATCGTTTTGTTTTTTTTACATAGAAACAAAATTTTATTTTTTTATGTGCGCTGTTCATTATCGTTCTCAAACACTTTTTTCTCATATGGTTTCATCATTTGACACTCTTCAAACTAATGGTCAAATTATATTTTCCAATCGAATGATTATTCGCGAAGTCGAAAGTCATTTTGCCGCAACGATCGGTGTTTACTGCATGGTAAAACAAAAACAAAAACATCGAATTCTCATTTTCCATTTCGATTTAGGAAATCACAATGAAACATCCGATCACCGGACTTGATCATTCGCCTGTCGTTTGTCCGCATCATCATGTTTCATCATCAGCCAATTCAGGACAATGCATGCAATGCGATAAACAACGTTTGAATACAACTGTATCGATACCGGGCCAACATACGAAAACGAATACAATGCTTCGTGTAAGCAATTTCTTTCAAGTCGACGCAATAACCATACGCAAGGAAGATCTCAAAACTCAAGAATTTCCACTCTCGATTTCATCGGCATCGATACCATTGAAAAATAAATTCTACGTCAAATTACAACGATTATCCGAATTAAAAATTCGAAAAGCTGGATATTTAGTACGAGAATACTAATTTTCATAATAGAAAAAATAAACATTCGAATCATTTTTAGACGATCTATACGGATATCAATGGATCAGGTGTTTGGATTCGACGATGGTTTACTCTGACCAACGAACAAAATCTTCGTTATTGGTCATCACCTGAAGACGAAGAATCGAATGCGGTAATTGCATATTGTCGAACGAAATTGATCAGTTTTTCGATTGTGTTTTTTTTTTCATTTTAGCCACCAGCAGGCGAAATCGATCTACATTATTGTATCGATCAAACGGTCAACGTTCTTCAACGTGAAACTTGTGCTCGTCCGCATACCGTTGAACTACGTATTGCAATTCCAATGAAGAAATCGACTAATTCGGACATGAATATAGCTGAATCGATCATTGCTCAACCATTCGGCAAACGAACGTTATATCGATATTGGTTGAGTGCCGATTCGAAGGAAGATCGAAATGATTGGTGTAATATATTGAATCAAATTTTAGCTGATCTACGTGAATGGGAAGTTAATATTTAGGCAAAATCTCTCACTCGTTGTGTTTTGTTCTATGTGTATGATGCGTTGAAAGATATTTCTTTTTTTAAAATCGATCTGTAAAAAATCTTTTTCTTCTTCTTATAATCGGATGTAATTATGACAAACTTGTTGAAAAATAGTTCTTATTCATTTCTTTTCGAATCTTAAGATTAAATAAATAAATATTCATGTTTTTTTTTCTTTTGTCCCTATGAAAATATATTCGAGGAAAAATATCATATCTTTCTGGTCTTTCTCTCTCTCTCTCTCTCTCTCTCTTTCTCTCCCTTATCGAGATACATCATAGCTGTGCGTGTTTACAGATGAAATACATGAAAATTTTATCGATAGATACGGATGGTTAACTAAACAAGCCTAAAACCGATGTGTTTTTTCACCTTGAATAATTATTCTTTTGTATGTAAGAATAATTGATCGCATGATCGAGAGAGACGACACTAAAAAAACACATGCACACACATATATATATATACACATATACATACATCAAATAGGTGTATATATTTATTGTCTCGTTAATTTCGTCTAATTAACAACTGTCGAAAGCAAGCGAACACCAATGAATCCATATATGTTACAACATTTCCATCGTGTTGCACGAGACATGAACAACTATGTTGCTGCATCAGCATATAATTATTACAATCAACCGAGACGTGATCGTGGTCTAGTTATGTATCAAGCCTCGCCATCGACGAGCGGAGGCTTAGGCGGTCTTATTGCCTATGGTTTATATTCGATCGGTATGCCATCATCAATTGTTACCTATGGCTATCGTTTAGGTTATTTTTTTGATTCATTGTAAAGATGAAATAGATTTTTATGTGCAAGTGTGTTTCATTGGAAAAATAAAATTCATTTCGGTCTATTTTTTGATTTATTTATTAAAGAATATAAATCGTATATGTTTTCTTGTAATTGACTTCATGAAAATGAATACCATTTTCAGTTGATAAAGCTAAATTATTCGGTCCAAAACGTGTAACACAAAAAGGAATTGTATTATATTTTAAAATCGATTTGACTCGTCCCGATCGACTTATTTGTATTAAACGTCCGGTTTGATAATCAGCAACGAGCCAATCTTCACTAATAAACGGACAACAATGAAATGGTTTATCATATTTCCATTGAATATCCAAAACACATGTCCAAATCTGTTGTAGTTTGTCTTCAGTTCTCAATTCGAGTCGTATGGATTTGCTCGTTGAATTTCTTATAATCAGAGCTATTTTCGTTTTTTTACATGTTATCATATCGATATATTCATCGGCGTGACAAATCTGTGGCGATTGATATTGTTTACCTAATTGTGTCGTTCGATCGAAACTTATTTTGGTTATCGATGAACCCCATTGATTTGTTGATAGATAGAGAAATTCATCGGAACATGCACATGACATCCATTTCTGCTTGTCAAACGATGTTATTTTGTCAATTAACATTGTATTCGTATTCAATAAATAAATATATTTCGAATCGATAATTAAAAATCGATTTAATGTCGACGACCAACACATATCATGAATATCTCCATATTTCCAGGAGACACTTTTGTATATAGTTAAATCTTGATTGACTAAACAAAGATGCGGTTGTTGATGAATGAGTAAATATTGATCGTTGGTTGCCATAGCTGCGTAACTCTCGTCGGGAAGATTTATAATTTGATAGACAGATGAGAGTTGTGAGAGATTGTACTCGTCTTCATTGATGCCACGTATTTGAATAAGATTTGATTCGAGATTTAATGGTTGAATTTGTAGATCGATGAAGTATTTTTCGAAATTATTTATTTGATTTTCGAGACATTCGATGGTTGATGTTAATTGAACGATATCTTGTCGTGTAACTTGTTGTTCACGAATGAGTTCATTGATTTTGGCTTGTGTTTGAACAAATTTATCTTGTTGTTCATTGATTTTATCTTGAATTAAATGATTTAATTCGTGATGTTTATTTTCATAGTATTGATCGATTTGTCGATGAGCATCAGTTCGCCATTGTTCGAGTTGTTTTCGAGTTGTTGCAAATGCTTCGTCGATATTAATCATTTGAATTCGATTGCCTAGTGTATGAAGAATCTCTGTCAATGGATTTAATTGATCGTTTAAAACATCATTATGTTCGTTCAAATGAACTAGACAAACATTTTGTCGACAACAATGACATTGAGCTCGTGCTGTACGATTGCATAGTGTTAGTGCGCACGTTTGAGACATTGATTTAAGATAAAGAAGGAGAAAAAAAAGAAAATTTGTTATTTTGTTAGAACATGAGGATTTTTTTCTTTCTTTTTTTTATATTTATGTATGTAGTAAAGATAAGAGAATTGAGATATGAATTCCTATTTTTGAAGGACAATCAAAGTAAATTCTACCAATTTTTTTTGTTGAGTAATTTACGAGCTTACGATTTATAATATTATCAGAACATGAAATGAGTTTCTCGTAAATATTGATCGTGTAAATCAATATGAGGATACATATCATCAGCTCATAAAATCTATGTCTATTTCTCTTTCGTTCTTTTTTTATTATTACGATGCTCATAGCAACGAAGGAAAAAAAATCGTATGATTCTCTTTTTAAAAAATTAATAATGTGTGACGAATTTTCACGGTCACATGTGTGTCTTTCTATTTTAAAAATTTTCTAACAAATAACACAAAATAAACGTCAAAGAATACTCAACAAATTTTATCAACAAAAAAAACCGATTAGATCAAATTTGACTAAAAAGATAGTTACAAAAGAAGAACTGTTTTAAAACTCTTGTTCTTCTTCACTAGAAGCATCATAAAAAATCTCTATAGTCTCATCATCATCAATTTCAGATATTTTCCAAGAGTGTTCACGTCGCCATCGTGCTCGTACACAATGAGCAATAGTTTTCGTTCGAGCTTTCAACGTATAACAAGCTCCATTCGATGAGTAATAATAAAAAACAAATGACGAAAACGATCGAACAGATTGTTCGAATGATCGATTCCGAAGTGGTTCGAATAGAATTGCTAATAATTTACAAATACGATAGATATGCGATGAAAATAGCATAATACGTGTTGTTATTAAATGCAGAGCTGAAAGGATTGCACGAATCATTTGTATCCATCCGTAGACGACGCGAATAATTTGAATAAGTTTTTCAACGAAATTATAAACATTTCGACATAGAGTGTCGATGAATGCGAATAAACGAAAGATCAATATGATGGTAAACCATAGTGAACGATAGGTTTGATAGAAACTATGGAATATTTGTTGAAAACGAGAAGTTTTTCTATTGAATGCGGTGAAGTAACGTTTTCTAAACGAATTGAGGATTAGTTTTTTTTAAAAGCAGGTCGATTTATTTGTTGTCTTACGGTTTTGAACGGGCTAAAAGTGATTTACGTTGGAAGATTTTATAATCACATGCATTTTTCGTTTTTGATACAATCATAAGTGAGAAAACGTCACGAACTAATCGCCTAGGTCTTCATGTATGCAGGTGTCTATATATTTTGTGTATGAAATGTAAAACGAAAGGTAAAATTGTTTGTAAACATGAATCAATGTTGTTCGAAGGTTTACCCTCTCCTCGTGTTACTCATTCGAACAGAAGTAGAACAGTAAGAGAGCGAAGGCGTTTATTGACGTATGTACTATTTGGTCGAAGATATTTGTATAGACTATCGTTAGTAAAATTTATTAAAAGATTAGAAGATTCCGTTTTGTTTTGCCTTCTCAAATTCTTTTTCTTCGTTCTTCGATTGACATGTAATCAAATATTTGAATCAAAGAGAAATACATGAGAAACAAACGAAAACGTCTTCAATCAAATAGATAAATCATGTAGGCGAAGTCAAAATACTCAAAACGAAAACATTAATCATTTTGACTTGCTTGACAGACCATGAATAGCAAAAACAGTTTAATCGGTTCGATAATGTGCGCGCCAATTTGGACTTTTGCTTTTTAATAATCAAAAGAATTTTTTTTTCTGCTATTGAAATTCAATGAAATTTGTTTTATTATGACAAAGAAAAAGCAATCAGATGGTATTGAAATTTCATTCGAAACACTACGTCGAATAAATTGGCTCGATGAAATACAAAAATTACCGCATGATGTTGATAAAAGTTTGAGTGAATTCTTTGAGATATTGAAATCGAAATTGTTTAATTGAACTATTAGCAATACTTGATCAATGTTCGGATATAATCGAAGATTTTCGTGAGATATTATTATTGAAAAGTTTTTTTTTGCTTTCTTTCGAATCACAATTTTTTCTAATCAGTGGAAAATAATGATCTTTTATCGATCAAAGGTCGGCCAATGGCAGTCAAACAGCCAAATTTACCCACAAAAATACGAAAACCTAGATCAATTATCTCGAGTGAGCGATTAGCAATTCACTTGACGAAAAAATAAATGCTCTTGAAAACTAGAAGCCAAATCATTAAAAAAGAAAAAGCTTCAATCGCTTAATTGTAATAATCTTTTGTCCACAAGTGGATATCCTGGTTATCCATCGTGAGTGATTCGTGTTTGCATTGATATTGATGAATAGATTTATCCTAGAGCATTTCCTTGCTTTCGATCATGTGGTCCAATAAAATGCCCGAAAAATAAATTACCGATGCCGCGAGATCTTTGGTATCGTATTGTTTATTCTCAAGCACTTGAACAACAATTTGGTAATGAAATCTTTTTGAAAAGATTGTCATATGTTATTTCTCTAGCAAGTGGAGAAGCATTTTCTATTCAAAATCGATCCAGTATTGATTGCTATCCTTTGGCAACGTCATCAAAACGAAAATATGCAGACGGTAGATATAATACTTGAGGATGTTCATTCAGTTCGTCTCGATCTGTAAATCAGCTAGTACGAATTCACACCAAGAACAAACGATGAAGACAGTTAATTCGTTTACATCAAATAAACTTGTCCAATCGGAAGACAGTCAAAATAAGTTAAAGAAAAACGATGATTGTGAAGTATCTGAAAAAGCAATTGTATCTACTCAATCTGCTCATGCAGAAATGATCAGTCGATCCAGTAGATAAATTCATTTTAAATCTAACTTAGAAATTTATCATAGTCTATCAATAGATCTTGCACTCGAATATAAAACCGACAGAAATACGACAGAAAATGAACTCATTGAATCAAAAATAACAACTGAAAAATCTGATCTATCAATTCAACAATCAGTGAAAAAGAGTATCAGCACTGATGTTCCTGTTGAATTATCCGTTCTGTTTGGACATCCATTACTCAATCATTTATACGAATGTAATATAAATTTCTATTTCTGTTGCTCTTTCAAAAGTTAGCCATTGAGCAGATTATCATCTGGATGATATTCCACGTTTACAACTATTTAAACGATTAAGTCGTCGATTGACGCATATTCAACAAACATTGAAAACAATGTCATCGAACGATATCGAACTAAAATTAAAATATAAACGTGATGGTACACTCGATAACTATTGTTCTTCCAGATCACTAATAATTCGTTCTAATTCAGCATTAGTTAAAAAACGTCAAACATCTGTTCAATCATTGACTAAAGAAGAACGAATAGCAATAGTCGAACGTATGCTATCTTCTTTATTTTTCTACATTCTTTTAAATCAAATATTTCAGTTGAATTAAATGTTTACGAATACGTTCAAGGTACTACGAAATTAACCAAAAAAAACATAAAAATCGAACTTCATTTTTAGCACTCGATGAACCATCATCGAAAAGTTTTCATGTGACGAACGCTGAAGAATTAAATAATCAACAATTGTCACCTATTCATTCGGTTATTCCATCGTATGACATTGTTTTACCTGAAGTAACAGATACAATTGGTTCACAACGATCTGCTTCGACAATTAGTACTGGTAAGGAAATATTCCTAGTTCGACCATCGACAGTTACTCAACTTAGCGGCGAACAAATAGGTTATTCGATATTTTCATCTTTTCAAGAAATGATTTCTTTTTCTTATTCAGAAAAATTTTCATCATGGAATCATCCACTTGAAACAAATCTTATGAACAGTTTGTTCTGCCACCTTGTTGGAATTTCAAGTCTTTGATATTTTTATTTAGTGTTTGAACAATTGACAACAGTTCAGAGAAGTCAAATTCATAAGCAATGTAATTGCATATGATCTTGATCTTCATTGATCTAATTGAATTTTTCATTCAGTAGCTCGACGTTATGAACATATTCGTAAAAAAGCTCGACAATTAAATGAAATTCAATTACAAACACGTTAATAACAAAATTTAATTCATATTAAAAAAATCTTACATTCTGATTTCTTTTTCATAGAAATCGATTCGAAATCCAAAGGTGTCTTGTTCAATCATTTTTATTGAATAGAAAAGTGAAAAAAACAATCAAGTATCTTCATTTCTAGCATTCGAACAAAATCGTGAAATTCCTCATCCGAACAAAGCCGAACTTTTACGTCTTGCTGAATGTTAGTAAATCTTCGATATTCTCTTCGAAATCTTCTCGAATTTCTTTTCAGTAGAACTCTCTCTCTTCGAACTTCGTCGCGGTATGTATCTCTCGATATTCAACATTTCATTTTCTTTTCTCTCTAGAACAAATCGAACGAAATCTTCTCGAAAATCCCAACTAAACAACGCATAATTTATTTTTACTTTTTATTTTTCAATGATGTTTTTTTTTCTTGTTATGAATCTTTTTCTTTCTTGTCAACAAAAACAAGCGAAAAAAAAGAAAGAGACACAGTGAGACAAATCTTTTCTTTTTTTCACGCACAATGTTCTTATGATGTTGCCAAAGCTGTCGATTGTTCGCCTGGTACTGTTCGAATGATATCTGAATCACCTGGATCAGTAATAGCGAGAATACCAACACGATAGTATTTACCGCAAGCTGTGCCTAATTCGATATTATTTCCACCATAATGATGTACACCAGTTTTAGCTAACATAGCATAGTATTCGATTTCACTTTTTCTAAATACGAAAAATCGATGAGTTGAAGTAGGTAAAAAGGAAAAAACGAACGAACCTGATTTGTGGTGTATTAGCGGAAACGAGGATTAATTTGGCTTGGCCATTTCGTAAAGCTTTTAAAGTTTGACGATAGCCAAGAACGTATTTACCAGATTTCATCACAAGTTGGAGACGTTGATTGATCGTCTCAGCTTGTTTTTTCTAACGAACGAAACATTTTTATTAAGAAAACAAACATCGATTGTTCACATACTCCTGCAGCTTTTTTTGGTCGGTCCATGATCTAAAAATTGAAACAAGAAAATAAATAGACAGTTGAAATGTATCTACAAAACGTAAAAGTAAAACGATGAAGAAGAAGAAAAAATTTCTGTTTGTATATAATAAACAAAAATCCATTGGAAATGGTATTTTCATGTCGCCATTATGATTCGATTCATCTTTCGAATAGGTTTCGTCCTCCATTTAAATAATTTGTCTCGAGCGCCACTATCGCTTGCCTAAGATTTCTGTCTATTGATCAACAACATTTATATTGTCTTATATATAAATATGTTTTTGTGTGTGCAGAAAGATAGTTTGACTTGTTATTAATTAGGCAATTTCGTCTTATTTTAGATGCGTTCGTCAAATGGACCATCGAAATTATTCGTCGGTGAAATTGGTGATAATCGAAAATCAGATATAAGTCGACTGTTTAGTAAATATGGAGAAATATCAACGATTTATGTTGATGAATATAAACATTTTGCTTTTGTGGAATTTACATCCGCAACTGATGCACGACGTGCTCTCAAACATGCGCATAATAAAACAGTTAATGGTGCAAAACTTCGTGTAGAATACGCTAAATCAGACAAATTACCTCGAGATAATCGACGGCCATCTTCTCGTGAACATTCACCCGTATCAGCTCTCTACAGTCATTTACAGGTTTGAACACAAAATTCGACGACGATTTCTATTCGAATTTTTTCAGGTAACAGCAAATCGTTTGCCATCATTACAATCAGTTCGTCAAAGTTATTACCAACATCCACCGCCATCAACGATGTCTCGTGGCCGATCTTTGACACCTCCATCATTCAAACAAAATGCTCGTTTACCATCGATGAGCCATTTGCGAACATCGGACTTCTATCCGCCATATTATCCACCTCATCCAGCGATGTACAACGATTCAACGTTCTATCGAACCTACGGTGATCCATATCTAATGCAACGGCTACCGTCATCACATTTTCTACCGCCGACATCTCCGCCTCATGCCTATCGACATATGTATTCATCAGTTACATCTCATCGACGAAATCGACGAAGTCGAAGTCGTAGTCGACGCAGGTACGAATACTGGACGATTGTTAGGTCTTGATTTTTTGTCATCGATAAATTTCTTCGAACTATTCGCTTTCGTTGGGAAAACAGAGACATTTTCTTTCTTTTTCGATATTTCATGGAAAAATAATTCTATTCAGGTTGGTTTCCTATTCGAGCTCTCTCTTATGAACATTTTTTTTTGTCTTAGAAAATGATTTTTTTTGTATTCGATATTTTTTCATTTAGAAGTTCACCTTCACGAAAAAATCGATCGAGCCGAGAACGAAAACATAAACGTGGCCCACAAACACCACCGCTATCATCGAATCGAGCCAAACGACGGTATTCGATCTTTTCTCAATTATCTAAAATCATCACTATTTTTATCATTTCGACATAGATCTCGTTCAAATTCGGATGCAGTTGCTTCCGTAACTGAACAAAAGTCACTATTATCTTCATCGTCATCGTCGTCATCATCTGATCATGAAGATAAGAATGATAAACAATCAAGTTCGAAAAAGTAAACACTCCAATGAATTGATCATTTCTTTCGTAAAGACACACCTCTTTGTTTAGATCTCCAGAGAGTGATTCAAATCGAAATCATTCGAAAAGAAGGACAAAAGAATAGAACGAACGAAGAAAAAAACCTAGTTTTTTTTTAAAATAATAATTAAATAATTAATAATTGTTTATTAATGTATTTCTTTTTCTTTTCGAATGGATATGTGTGCTCTTTTTTTTATTTCATGGTGGTATTGAACCTTCTTCATTCTTTTGTTTTTAAATCTTCCTGATCAAAGTTTTGTTATACATTTTTTGTGTGAATTCCATTGCACAGCAAACATAATATAATTTTCATTTTTGTTACTGTTCTTGCTCAAAATAATAAACGAAACAGCAAACATGCCATTATGAATATGCACACAAAATACAGAAAGTGAATATCATTTATTTAATAATATTAATCAAAAAAATTAGGCTGAGCATCGCCAAGAAAATTATGAATACGATCAAAACAAAATGCTGCTATAGGAAAGTAATTGTACAATTCTGTTGAACATTCATTAATTTCGTCAATATGTAACATTTTCACGTTTGCACAAGTGTTTCTTGTTGTTTTTCTTGTAAAATTGTTTGTTGCGGCAACCAAAAAATTATAACCAACAGTCAATTTTTCTAGATGAGGTAAACGTATTTTTGCTTTAGTAAGAAATAATTGAACATAATAAGGATCAGAATAGTAGATCTGCAACGATGTTAAATAAGGAAATTCAATGGCACTATATGATTCTTGTTGATCATCATCAAATTCAAGTTCATTTCGTGACATCAATAATGGTTTCAAACTGCAAAAATGAAAAATCTTCAGAACCGGAAAACAACGAGCAATCCGAACGAAAACCTCAAATGTGAGTGAAGTACTATCACGTAATTCCAAAAATGTGACACGCTGGAAAGTAATAGATGGAAATGTACTATCGATACACCGAAGGCGATCAAACATAAATGGTAATGAGAAAACATGACATGTAACAAGCACATTGTTTTTTACTAAAATACAATCAGCATTTTCGTATTTGACATTTGTAAAAGTTCGTTGAACATCTTCCTTTGTTAAATTCTGAATTGCCTGACTTAATACACTCTCGGTAGTAACATGGAAATTGAATGTTTGAAGTTGTGACATATGAACGATAATATCATCATGAATTTGTTTACCACCGATAATCGAAGTTAGACGTTTACTATAAATATCTAATGTTAATTCCGTGAGATTTGGCATTCGACGAAGAAATGGTACAATCTTCATTTCATAGTCGAAAAAATCGCCGATCATTGATAATGATAAACTTTTCATATTAGGCAGATTATTCTAACAATATAGTAACTTTAGTTTAAAGAAAGAATATAAACTGTTTCTTACTTACCATATTATTAACGCATGAAAACGGCACAACACTGCCAGGTTTAACTATGATTTCAAGCATTGTTAAATTCTTGAGACGGCCATCAAGTAATCGAAAACAATCTTCAAAATGACATACAGTAACACATAATTTGTTCAAAGTCAAAGATGAACATTCAGCCAAAGAACAGCTATCAGCAAGTGATAAAGGAGTGCCGTGTCCAGTGATAGATAAACATTGTAACTTTTTGAAATATCGTAATATATACCCATGTATACCTTCTGGATATGTTTTTTCTTGTATTTTTTTCTCACATAAATCATTATCATTTTTGTATTTGAGAACAAAATCTTTAATTTGATTTTGAAATATATATCGATATGATGAGTTATCTAGTAACGAAAAAAAAAGAATCCATTATTTTGTTATTAATTTATTATAAAATCTATATTACCATCGCGATTTTTACGTTTGAAACAACGTAAAATCACTTCTTCATCGAAATTGTAGATTTTAAGTTGAGTTAGATTGGAATAATCACCAGCAATGAGAATACGTTCCATCGATTTTGATTCAACAGTAAGCGACACTACGCTATGACTGATTTTAGGTAATATGCAAGTACAAAATCGATCAATTTTTGAATTAACAAAAGGCACAATTTCGCCATGAAATGTTTCCGATGTAAAATTGAGAATCTGAGTGAATCTTTGTTGTTGTAACATGACATCGAAGGTGACCTGACCAATATCGAATAATGCATAGAGAGCATCCATATTATTGAGTCTTTTGAAAATATTAAATAATATTTCATTTGGTAGATCAAGAAATTGAATGTTCGATCGACTCATTTCGAAGTTGCTACACCATACACAGAATGCAAATGCGTGTTTCTTATTTATTATTGCTATCCTATATGATGAACGGCTGACCTCAGCAGAAAAATGCTGTCCGTATTAGCAAAGCTTTGTTTATCGTTCAGCTATTGTTTTTATTCATGTTCAAAATATTATTATAAATATCCACATACAAGCACACAAACGAATTTAGTTTATTCCAAGAACTAATACACTTTTCGAACATAATGATATATTTCATACGAAAAGGTAGGATGTTTATAGATTTGAGAATCGTGTTTAAGTATGATTTACAGATGTTTGTCATTTTTAGATTAAAAAACTAAGAAAGAAAATCTAATTTTATTCTTAGGTTCAGTTATTTTCATTTTGAGTGTATTCCATTTGATTAAGATTTATGATATCGCTTGAAGTAATTAATCTTCTGAATGATTTATGTAACCGATGTTCATCACCGAATATATATTTGATTGTTTTGCTTAGAATTTGAACTAATTCTTGCCGATAGATACTTCCAGATAACGTATATCTATAGATTTCAATTAGAAAAAAAAACGACAAATACAGTCGGTAGGAAATTATGTTTTCAAACTTACACATAAAAACTCAATGCACTATTTAGAAATAATAATTGTCGTGTGATTTGTACTACTAAATCTTCGATAGCTAAACGATAAGGTGTTTTTATTGAACCGTCTGTAAATGTTGAGTAGAGTTTTTGAATAGCAATTGGTAGTGTGCATATGACGATTGTAATCAATTGAAGTAATAACATACTACTCAATTGTCGATCTCTTCTTTTCATTAAAGTACCGTTTCGTGTGTTGCTGACACCACCTGGACTAACTCGTCGAGCAATTTTATGAATATTATCGAATGTTGCCAATCCAATGATGATCATTAATATCGGAGGTGTAAAACTGAATGTAGTAAAATATAGAAAATCATAAAATATTCGATAGATTCCTGTTTGTGCATAACAATTTCGTTCTGCTTGAAATTGTTCAATAGTAAAAAAACCGAAAATATGCGAATAAAGAATCAAACATATCATAATTGTTAATAGAACTGAATAGATTGCATATTTTCGATTACTTAATTGTCGACGTTTTTGATCTTGACTACTGACACAATATCGATCGATACTAGCTAAAACAATAAACCAAGATGAAAGTACCATTGAACAATGTAATATAAAATAACGAAGACGACATATTGATACATGAATAGATATAAGATCGATTTTAAAACCATCGACAAGACAACGTAATATTGAACCGACAATGAGTATGCATAGATTAGCTATTGTACAACTGAGAAAATAGATTGAACATGGATTATTGATTAACGAACGTCGAGTAAAAACGGCAATATTTAAAATATTACCGATTAAACCGAATATTAAGATAGGAATGGGTGAATATCGATTCACAGCAAGAATAAGATGATTTACTGCTTGAACATCCGACATTCTCGAATGTAAAATGATCAGAACTAGAAAAAATATCGTCTAACAGTTTTTTACTTATCAAATTGCACTAATGAAATTTGTCAATCTCTATTAAGTTAAAAGTCATTAACAGATCTGCATCATTTCTAATAAATTCTGATAGATAGAGAGAAAAAGACTTTTTTTTTATGAAAAAAACAAATCCGTAGACATATCGTTCGTTTTAATCTACATTTATTTTTTCTTTCAAAACATGAATACAATATGAGTAACGAATAGATTATCATTGAATTGTTACTTGACGTTCGACATAGATTTTAACACGTCGTTTTGAACAGCAAATAAACACATAATAACTACTTATAATCAATTGACGTTCTTTATTTCTTCGGATAATAGTTAACATAAGTACAGGTATATGAATACGAGTTTGTAATGAAACTTGTTCCATATGATGAGATGTTAATCGAGTTATGATCATATGTGTTTTCAAAAGATGAAGATAGTCTTATGGTAGATACGTATTTATTAAACTAAATGGGATATTTAAGCATTCTTTTGTTGTAACTTGTTTCTAATTATGAAAAAATATCGTTAAGACACGATTCTTCGGCTTAAACTATTTATAAAATAGTATAATTGAGCACGTTTCAAATGAAATAACGATCATTGAAATCGATAATTTATTCTATTTATAAGTCAAAACGGTATCAAAACGAAACATTATTGTATTGATGAATTTCTTTGAAGGTGTAAAATTTATGTTTTTTTTGTTAAATATCTGATACATCAAATTTGAGTCATGTTAAATGTATTATCAGATAAATCAATGTTCTATTCTGATACATTAGTGTGTCATAACAGATAAGTTAGTATTGCTAGAAGTGAATAACAAGGCGTTTGAGAACTAATGACATCTTTTATCTGATATATGTTTTTTCTTGTTGTTACTTTTTTCCTTCCTTCGACAAACTTATTTATTTTATGTCATTGGGCAATATTCTTCATAACAATTATTAAAATAGTTTAAATGACAAACACAACTAACTGCGAGTTATGGTCATGGATGATTGCGTGGATTTCTTTCGTACATATCACAGTAATAGGGTCTATGCGTGTGTAAAGTATAGGACATGCTCTGATAGTATGAGTAGAACGTGAAAAAAAAATCAAATAAATGAGCAAACGAAAGACAGACAAGTCACACACCGGTATATCACTTGAATGAATCATATTGCCAATAGAATAACCGAATATACAGAAGAGGAAAAAGAAAAAAAAAATCTGAATTGAGTTAAGTAAACAAAGTATATACAGTTGAAAATCGAGAGAACGAACGAAAAACGAAGAGAAAGAGAGAAAAGAAAACGAAAGTAACATTCACATTTCTTGTTCAATATGCGTGTCTGCTCGTGTTGTCAATATATAAATATGCGTTCACATGATTAGCAAAATTTTGATTATTGCTTTAATTTTACTTTGTGGCCTGTATTTGGTTTAGATGATCATATTAATCAATGACAACCAAAAGTCAACAACAAGTGAATAGAAAAAGCATAGAGACGAAATGTATTCGAAGAAAATACGCAAAATATTTTGTTGTTTTTTTTTTCAACTAGAACCAATCGAATTCGACATCGAATAATGCTGATTCATCATCGCACATGAAAGGATGGATTAAACTCATGGAAACTTATCGACAAAAACGTCCATCAACGGAACAAACCATTCGAACTTATTCGAAAAATACTAAATTTACTAAATCAAACAATCTACTGACGACATCATTAAATACGAATGGTCATAGATTATTACCTTGCGAACCAATTAAATCTACGATAACAGTGAATTCTCCACCGAATATTTTCAGTTCACCATCGATCATCAGTATTGAATCGTCACCTAAACAGATCATGGATGACATACCATCGATAGAAATCGAACCAATAACACCACCTTCATGTACTCGTGATGATCGTCTATCTTCAATTGAAACACAGACAACAATATCATCAGTGTCTTCGGGAAGAAAAAACGAATTTGTTTTCGTTTCACATTTAGATTCTTATCACACACCTACGAAACGCGTGAAAAAAGTTAAAAATAGTAAAACAACAAAATTAAAAAAACCATTAGCCAAAGAACTTCTAACACCAATTACCGAAGATATATCCGATGATGATATTCCACTTGTCGATATACGTCGACAGAAACTGAAATCAATCGATACATTAGCACAATCGATCGTCACTGATTCAATCATTCCACTAGCAACCGATCTTCAATCATTACCCGGTCATAATCTAGATGATACTCGTGATGTACGCTTTTTGAATTACACCGATGCAGATTCATTGGCAGTACATTTGCAAACGTGTTTATATGTCGATCAAAATTCTTTTATTCCTAAACAACTTTCGAATGAAAACAATCGAACAAATGTTTTGAAGAAAATTCTTAAAATTTATTATTACAAAGTCTTTCGACGAAATCTTGCTTTAGAAAAAAATCTCGTTCTTTTCAATGAAAATGACAAACAAAATCATCAACCATTGTCATTAATTAGTTCGCCAACATCGACATCATTCAAAATCGATTGGTTAGTCAATCAACGAAATCGTTCATCAAAACAACGAAATCAACCGACAAATCTTTTTCATATTCTACAAACTAAACCCAAACAAACGCTCGATGTACCAACAAATTCATCGACAACCACCACAACAACAACATCAAATAATTCGAAAACACATATTCAATCATTCGAACGAGTTAAAGATCTTCTTGCACGAACCTATTATCCTCGTTTACATACAGCCATTCAATGTGGATATCAATTTGGTGCGAAATCATGTTTTCTAAGTACTCATCAATTAATCACGACGCATGATGATACAACATCAATTAAACAAATGCCTGAATCACCGTATTTCAATGATGATCTAACAACCATTCGACTTATCTCTCCGCCGATACTACCACGAAGATATTCGATATTTGATCAACCGATCCTATCGCCGAATTTACATGTTCAAACTGATTTGAATGATGATGGTTCTATCGATGATAGTTCACCGGTTATAATCAAAGAATCTGTTGTTGTTCTCACACAAACACGAATTCCTAGTCCAATATCATCGTATTTTGATTCGCAGACAGATTCTACGAACAATCGAAAACGTCGTTCATCGCCTACGAAAGATACGAATACAACTGAAAGGAAAAAGAAACGAATTGTTTCATCACCATCACCCGAAATTCCTGAGCCTTATGAAGATATTTCCAATTCGGAAAGCGAGACCAGTCATGTACCAAAATCGAATTCAATTCGAAACGGTCTTCGTTCGCATAGTTCCACAACAATTAATAAAAAATCTCGTTCCGAACGTCGACGTCGTCCATCATCGGACTCAATACCTTCGATCTACACGACATTTCTTCAGTCCGATGATGAAGATAAAATCGTCAGAAATTCATCGGTACATTCTCATCAAAAGAAAAAATCCTGTCAACCAAAACAAAAACAACCATCACCTTACAAAAAAATCACTCGAAATACTTACACCGATCAAATCAAACAGAAACTTCTCGCAAATTACAGCACAGAAAACGCATCAGCCTGCGAATGTAAACCTTCGGCGACATGTGAAGATGGTGTTTGCTTGAACAAAATGTCGTTTACTGAATGTCTGTCGACTTGCGTTTGCGGATCGAAATGTTCGAATCAAAAAATTCGCAAAACTCAGTGGTGTAAAAGCCTTGAAGTATTCGACACGGGTAAATACGGGCAAGGTCTACGTACAACTGCACCGATTAGTAAAGGTACATTTCTATGTGAATATGTCGGTGAAATTATCAATGAAGATAAATTCATCGAACGAATGACGAGTCTTTATTCGAAAGATGAACATCATTATGCAATGAAATTGACGCAAAATTTTGTCATTGATGCTTATCGTTCAGGTAGTCTCGCACGTTTTGCCAATCATTCGTGTGTGCCGAATTGTGAATTTCAAAAATGGACCGTCGATGGTCTACAACGAATGTGTCTGTTCGCATCGAGAAATATCAAAGCAGGAGAAGAAATAACCTATGACTATAATTTTCAATTTTTCAATGTTCAATCACAACAAGCTTGTTATTGTGAAACTTCGAAATGTCGTGGCACAATCGGCGGTAAACAACAATTGACAGGAACACAAAAAATAAGTCCAAAAGAAAAACGAATGATTCTCTCATCGTCGATATTTCTTATGAGAAATCTACGTAAAGTCAAACAAAAATATCGATTGAAAAAACGCAATCGAAAACAAACATCAACGAATCATCATAAACAATCAATCCCTGATCTTTTCTTTCCACAAAATTACTATCATCCACATATCAATCGATCAACACTTGCGAGTTTACGAAAAAGTTCGAAAATCAATCATAAAGATTTATTCTATCTCTTCTACAATTATATTCGTCGTTCACATTTTACTAAAACTGGTCGCTATCAAATCGAACTTATCGATGCAACATGTTACTATGCACAGTTAGCTCAATTAACACTGATACTTCATGATATATTCGATTTAATTCTACATTATAAAACATTCGATACGGATATTAATCCGTCGATGTATCTTCGAACGTGTCCATCGAAACGCTTATTTCCTGCTTATTATCAAATTATAGCGAAGCCCATTGATCTAACAAGTATTAAAACGAAATTAGACAATGGAGAATATGAATCATTCGAAAGTTTTCAACAAGATATTGATCTATTATTTCAAAATGCAATAAAATACTGTGGAGATGATTCGAATGAAACACGAGCTATTGATGATTTGCAAGATTATTTCAATGGTACAATCAAAAATGAATATGAGAATAAATTTAAATTATTCAATCGAATGAAAATTCTTCAAGAAAATACTGAAAATGTGCAAACATTCGAACAGTTTCTCACAGATTTTCACAAGAAAGAAGTTATCGAAGGACAAATACGTGAAATTCTCTATGATATCATTTATGCAGTCGATGATGATACGAAAACCAAAGCACCGATTACATATAAAATCGTCTTAGCCAATGGTTCGAATTCACATCGAAGTCATCGTTCGAAATCATCATCGGACACCATTGTACATTGTCGATGTGGATCGGTTTGTGATGAAAATTCACTCGTGCAATGTTATGCATGTCAACTTTGGCAGCATGTTGCTTGTGTGACAATCATCGATCCTTCACGGCCGTATTATTGTTTTGAATGTCAACCTATCTGCGAATTTGAATCATCGAGGTGTTTGAAAAGCAACGTTTTAATTTCATCGACACTTTCGCCATTACAAATCGACGATGACAATCATAATTCATTTTCAACATTAACACGAACCGATGGATTCGTTATTCGTGTTAATGAATGTTATTTCGTACCGAAACAAGACACGAAAAATATCAATCGAGCGTTAACATCGCCCGAATACGATATTCTTTGTATTGAACGACTTTGGATCGACGACGATGGCAACAGTCAAGCGGCGGGGTTCTATTACATTCGACCGAATGAAACATTTCACGAGCCAACACGCAAATTCTTTCCAAATGAAGTCTTTCGGTTTCCATCATCGAATGATCCCGTGCCAATTCAATCTATTGTTCGTCCATGTTTTGTCTTAGATATTAAAACGTATACAAAAGGCAAACCAATCAGTGATAATAGTACTCGAGTATTACCTAGTGATATATTTGTATGTGAATATCGAGTTGATAAAACGGCACGAACATTTACACGATTTAAATCGAAACATTTCGGCATCAATACGAAATCGTATTGTTTTGATAATTATGTCGAAAAATTGACAGTTAAAAGAGACTATCAGGTTTGTTTCTTTGATAATAAAACAAAAACGGTTATTATTTTTTTGTTTAAAGCCCTATGAAAAAGAAGTTCAACAACACTGTCAACATGATAATCGTCTACGTTTATTATTGAATTCAACTAAATTAACAAATCGGCAAATCAAAGATAAAATGACGCGTTTAAATGGTTGTTTAGAAAATATTTATTGTCATTTTCATGATCAAAGCGAAATCTCTCATCCAACAAAAACTACATTCGAACAAATCTTCGGTTCGTCCCAACCGAATTCACCTGATAAAATACGTAAAAAACGTCGAACTATATCGGTATCATCCGATGATGATATCATTGAATTACTAGTCGATCAAGATTGTCAATCGCCAGCAAAGAAACGTTCCACTACGAAACAGAAAATTATTAGTCCAAGAAAACGAGATGATCTTTACTGTTAGTTTCGATATTATTGACAAAAATGAAATCGAAAGAAACCAAAACGTCAAAATTTTGATATTTTTACCAATTCATGTATTATATTGTTTATAACCACGATGCAAAAGCTTTTGTTTGCCAACATTTCAGTTCATTTTTACTCATAATGTTGATTTTTGTTCTTTGTTGTTTTTTGCAAATAAATTTTGCGTGTAACAGTGTGCTTTTCATTGCTAAGAAAATAATCAAATGATGATAATTATAGATTGATCTTTTGTTCACATGTATGATCCAGCTAATCGTCATAGTCATGCAACAAATATGTTAGCCAATTCGAATCGTTTATTAAATCATCAATCAACTAAACAACTTACTCGACCATCCAGTCAGCAACCAAATTTTGCAGCAAAAAAACTTAAAACAAATCATATCAATGGAGGAAAATTATCAACGACTAATGATGAACAATCAACTGCTCGAAGTAATTCAAAAGAAAAACTAATTTCAAAATTGATTCATTCGAATTTCTTTTTTCGAAAATAAAAGGTTCAAAAAATGACGCATCACTACGATGTCCATTGAGACAAACTTTACCCATATTTAAACAGCCAGTTACTTATTATCCTACTCAACGTGATGAAGTTAAATTACAAATTCCTTCATCGACAACAACAGGAACGAATACTAGTTCAAATAAATTAAGTGAAAAAAATAAACCGAAACAATTATTCTGGGAAAAACGTTTTGAACATATACGTCCGACGGATATTGATGGACAACCTTTCGAACATTTCAAATTACCTGAACAAATCAAAGGTAAATTTATGATTGTCATCAATGAATCTTCTTATTTATTTTAAGGTGTCGGTGTTAATATGTCATCTGAAACTGTTGTTATCAGTCTTGCAACATCCCTTCATTTGTATAATAATTCTCGTGCATTATTCGGTCAAAGTAATCAATTTTCCAAGAATCCAACAGCACATATTCAACGTGATCAACCATTGATTGAAGTTAGCATTTCGATTATGAAAAATCTCTTCATGTTTTTTTGACCTTTTCTTCTTCTTCTTTTTTTCTGTAGCATGTGACAATAACTGATGAACATATTCGTGCACAGGAAGAGAAAGTTAATGAATTACGTCGACGTATTCAACAGACCATGCTGAAGAATGCCAATGTCAAAAGTGAAAGTTAAACTATCTTGATTTTCTTTTATCCCAGTGATGCAACGGAAAATAGGCACGTTAAAATTATGTTTGTGTTCCATTTTTTTTGTCAATTCTGTAATGTTATTTGTCGAGACAAAACAACAAAAAGAGAAAGAAAGAAATTAAATAAATCACATCGATTGATATACTCTGAAAATACTTCGAATACATATTTTTTTTTCTCTGATTTGAAATTGAATTATACAATCTCAAGAGAGAAATTTTCAATAGATTCGAAATGATCAAACGACCAACGAAGAACAAACACAAAAATAAACTAATAAGACAACAAAACAGCAAGCATGTTAGTGATTTTGCGTCGTTTCTTTTCCCCTATTGTCAAGTGTTTCCGATGTGTGTATCTTTATATTCACATGATTTGATTATGATCATTGACGAGTCGACATCCGAATGTATATATAGACAATTAAAACGTGCTTCAATATTTGTTCATCGTGACGGATCGATGAACACTTCAGGGGAAATTTATTCCGATTGAATAGAACGAATAAACAAACAAACAGACAAACAACTTGTTGTTTTTTCTCTTAATTTATTTATTAAGTTTTTGAAAAATATTTTCTACGTACTGAACGTTTTTGAACTAGAAATAATCTATAAAAATCTTGTCGAAAATCAATCGAACAAATAAAATAAATAAAAAATCTTATTGTATGTGTTGTTGTTGAAAGATTGGTAAATAAAAGTGATAATGTTCGTCTTAAACCTGGTGATTTAATATGCGGACGTACGTATGAAAAAACAACAGTTGATGGAAATGTTAATGTAAAATACGAGATTGTTATGAATATGAGAGAAATTGTTAATTTTCGACTATGTCGATTAAGTAATTTCGATGGCGTATTACGATTTGTACGTTTCAATGTTGACATTGAATCTTGTTGTAGAATAAGAAAACTGTGCCGTCGATGATTAGGAATTGTTGTCGTTGCTGCAGCAGCAAATAAAACCAAACGTTTATGATTATCTAAACGTTTTTTACTTGCAAAAATAATTCGCATTAGAAGTGTATTAAAGATAAATAGAATAATGCTCGGTAGAATACAATAGATTACTAAATGTAAACGTTGATACCAAAGCATATAGTTTTTGTAGGAATGATGTGTGTAGCATTTGATAACGCCGGATGTTGTACGATAACCGTTTAGCCAGAGTATGTGCAAATTCGAGAGAAAAAAGAAAAATGTGAGAAATAAACAAATAAGAATTGTATAACGACGTTTACAAATAAATTCGAAATGAGCAAGTTTTTTTATTAATAAATAACGATTTAACGAGCCAAATGCTAAGACCCATGATGATGCTTGGAGAATTGAAAAAGCTGAAAAAGAAATTTTAGATCAAAGACTGTCCCTTTTTTTTTCTTTCGTTCTTACCAAAATAAGATAAAAATCGACAAATAATCAATGAATATTCTTCGAGATTTTTCTTAAAGATCATTGCATTTAAATTATCATTGTCATCCGAATTAAGACCTCGATTTGAATCATTTATCGTTTGATTCAATATGAAATATGTTATTTGTATATGAAGATTAAATTCTCGAAAGACATAATTTAAATTAAATGTAAACGGTACAAATGTATCAAGAAATGCTAAATAGCCGAATATTGTTTTTATTGAATTTGAACGATTATGTTTTTGAAAATAAATGGCACAACAAAGAAGATTGCATGGTGTACCAATGAATATTAATAATAACGAGTAGAATGAGAGTAAACGATCGATTGATTGAAGATGATTTGCTCGCGATGGATATGTGTATATGTAAAATGAATCATTCATAGTTGACAAAAAGATCTTCGAATGAACAGAACAAAATCGAATTGAAAGATATGTTTTCTTTTTGTTTTCTTCAAGCGAATGATAAAACGGAAAAATAGAACTCAATCTCAGTCTCAATGTATTCCCGTTGTTTCTTCTCTCGTTCTTCTTCTACTTCTCTTTCTTTTCCTTCTTTTTCCTCTTGGCTTTTTTTTGCTTCTTTCTCGTTTTGTCTCTCGTTTTCTTGATCATCAATTCTCTCTTATCTACCAGTCTAAGAATTCTACTCTCCTATGTTTCTTCTCATCTATTCTCTATGATTTAAAAAAGCAAAAAAAAAACAAGAAGGTAAACAACAATATAAATTTTCGTGACATTAATCGAATAAGACTTTTCAAGTTGTTATTTAATCAATTCACTTTTTATCTATCACAATGTTAATAGTCGCACTTTATTATTATTCCGCTTTTATTTTCAATTGAGGATTAAAGTTCAAATGACGAGAATTTTGATGAATCTATTCGAAACAAACAACAGATTCTCGTTCAGACAGAAAAATAATTCAAACCATGTGTCGGTTAAGTTTCGACAGCGACACACAGCAGTCTATCAAGCAACGATTTCAAATAAAAGATCAAGCTGTGGGCTAACGTCGGAAGTAAACAAAAAAAATCACTTTGACTATGAATGAGAAACAGAGTGAGCGAGAAACAAATCTTCCGATTAGAACGATGACACTACTCAGCATATGTCTATTCAACTGACTACATGATCAATACCGAGAATATATAAACAAAAAATATGGCAAATGTATTTGATCATCGACAATATCATCTTGTCAGATTTATCGATATGATGAATCATTATTATTATCAGAGGAATAACAAAAAAGAAAATCTTTCACCTCGAACAACGAAGAAACAGATTGGAATCTGTTCGAATAACGGTCTACATTCAATAATGATGTTTAAGACTTCAAAATATGACATTTAGTAGGAAAACAAAAAAAAAGATTACTATTCAATATTCTAGACTTGTTAAACTCGTCTAACATCATCATAATCACTCGAGTAGAATGCTCTCATTTCTTTTTGTTTTCGGCTTTTAAGGAATGCTTTCAACCTAATTAAAATCGAGCTTAACAACAAAAAAAAATGAAGAGAAGAAAATCAAATAGAAATCCATAGAAAAAAAAAGAAGAAGAAATGCTAATATTTTTCAACATTCAAGGTATATGAAATCTCAAAAAGACATCTGCTCATTGAAGTGCACCTTCTATCATCAAAAACTCTTTATTTCCAGTCAATTTGCTCGTCGTTTTTCTGCCGATGTATTTTTCATGAGATAAACGCCTTTCAACATGCCTTATGAACAAAGAATGACGGCCGAAAAATAAGTATCGTCGGTGAAAATCTTCTCTCTATGTGCCTGTGCTTCTCATATGATCGTCCTTGATTTTATGATTGAACAAACAGATCGTAGGCAGATTCAACTACTTGATTGTTATTTATTACATTTAAAGCAATGCGAAAATCTTCAAACCAATCGATAGGAATAATCATAGCGGACGTAAACGATCGAACAAAACTAAATCGCGATTTCCGTCGTTCGGTTTGTTTATACTTACGATGTTAGTTGTCAGTTTTCTGGTGCCAATAAGAAATTATCTGTGTTGATAATTTTTTTCACACACGAAACTGAATATGATTTTAATTGAAAAACAAATTTCATTTCCTCTATTTTATCAGCAAGGACGAGTTTCTTTTGTGTGAATCTAATTGAAAGAAGAAAAAACAGAGAGAAAAAGAGAGAAGAGCATGACACTCAATTAACTTTAGAATACTCTCGTGATTATTCATATATATCAACCAAAGTAAAGTTCAAATTAACATAGTTTTCAACGAGATTCAACAATGATATTCATGTTTGCATGATAAGTCAAGATTAAACAGGAAAATGGAAGAAAAAATATAGGCAAATTGAAATATTAATAGAATCACATAACACAAGACTATTTTTCTTAAATGATAATGACAAAATAAAGTTCGAAAAAAAAACAGAAAGTTATTTATAAAACTTTCATCGAACGAATGAGTCAAATAAAAAGCTACGTGAGCGTCTCTTTTGTTTTCATACAATATTGATTAATGACTTTATTCAATAATGTCTATATAGTAATCTATCTTTCTTTAGTAACATTCATTTTGTAATATATGGATTTATGTTAATACCATGAATGAAACTATAGTGTGTATATTGAATAAGTACATGCTAAAAATAGGTCGATTGTATTCATTAGGAAATCGGGATTTTTTTTTCTTCTTTATTATTTAACGTTTGAAGTGTTGAAGTAACTGGAATACATAATGTTATTTTTTTTCCTTTTATATTTTGTCGACGCCATTTAATATGCACTAAATGCATCTTTTCTTTTTTTTAACTATTATGAATAAAACTCAAGTTAATTCAAGTTATTGCTTATTATTTTTTCATGAAAAGGAAATATTGACAATCTATTCTCTTTTAGAAATTATCAGATTTTTTTTGTCTCAACTAGTTTAATCATGGAACATTGTTTTTTCAACATGGCAAATCATATTGAGTAGAAAAGAAATAAAGAAGATTTTTACCTACGCCTATTATTGACATGATACGATTAATTTTCATCAACTAAATGTCCTCGTACGACAATTTATTTAGCACTTATTTATCTCGTTCATTTTGATGAAAGACCTAACTAATAGAAATAATCAGCAAAGTTCACGGCTGTTACAATCTTTCTCTTTTTATATAAGTATTCAAGTAAATCAAAAAAAAAGGTTTCTTGACGACTGGTTTTTGTTTTTCGATTATTTGATAGGATCAAAGGTCGATATATTCTGATTTCAGTCGAGTTATTTTTTTGTCTCGAAATCAAATTGATTAATATGTTTTTATGAATATAGATATAAAAATAAAAGGTTGCCTAACGATCAATAGTTTTGATTGATGAAACAACATATGCTCACGTTCTTTTTATTGATAATAGCTTTTTTATAGTATAATCGACAACGTTTTTTTTTAATTAAGATTTATTTGCTATCTCGAAAAAGTATATTTGGAATTGTTCAGAAATTGAATTCTAAGATTATAATAGATGTATGTCAGTGATTTTGAAGAGTAATTGAAAGAAGAAGAAAAAGTTCAACTATTATGAAAATTTTTTAAGTATTCTATTGTTTGTTTTATCTGTATTTTAGGTTTTAATTTCTTTTCCTAATGAAACTTTCATGTCATGAGTCGAGTAAGTACGATCTTTCAGAATTAACTGGCACATCATGGCTTAGCCAGGGATGATCTTTAGCTAATGCTTTAAAAATAATTGCAAAACTACTACCATTCAATTTTTTAAAAGGTTATTTTATTCTGCACTATATTTAATGAGAAACAGTTATTTGATCAGTGATATATACGACAAAAAAAAGTGTCTAAAACGATAATATCATTAAGAATATTAAAAAAAACCAGAACACATGAAACATAATTGAGTTCAAAATCTACGATAGAAAAAGAAGAGCACAATGAGCTCTTGAGATCAGCTATATACAAAAAAGAATTTTAAAAAATGGAACATTTCGTGGAATGTATTCGTCATATCAGATTGATTTGATGCACAGCTAAATGTTCATAATTCCGATTGAGGACGACGACGTCGACCATGAGTCAATTGCATATGAGATCCATTCGTTGGCGGATGGCCATATTGATCGGTATAGTATACTTGATCATTAGTACCGACAAATGGTGAACGAAGATAATTAATCTCAGCACCAAATAATCCGCCTAAGAAAAAAGATTTTTTTGTTCTCGAAATTTCATTTCATTGAAAATGTCGACATACATGCAATTAGCGCAAGAACTAAAGCTGCAAATTCAATCCAATAACTATAAGATAAATAGTTAAATTCAGGTCTTGGCATCCAGAGACGATCTTGACTGTAGACACCATATACACTTATAGCAATCAATTCAAAAGAAACTGAAAAAGAAAAATTCTATCAACTATAGGCGTTCTTTGTGTTGACACATACAAATCACGAATGATGTAATACACCAAGCTAATTGATATTTCCATTGCCAACGAAATGCCGAGAATACGGCAATAGCTATGCTTGACATTGTACCAATCGTCAAAATAAACGCTAATGTTGCAAATGCTTGCACCCATTTAAACCAAGCTAATCAATAGAAATCAAATTAGTCGACAATAATCAACGAGAAAGATCTTACGTGGAATAATCCAATCACGAAAACGATACATTTCATTTGTCCAAAACCAAAAGCAGCCTGTATATGGAATTTGTAAATCATCTTTATAATGACGATATTTATATAAACATAATTCCCAAAGACCAATATTCTGAAAATCTTTTGGCGTATCGAGATAACGTTTTGTCCAATAGGGAGATGCGAACGCTGATATGCAACATAATGTACTTAAAAACATTAATATTGCCGCAACAAAAAAATACATCGAATATTGAGCCGTTCCAAAATTAAAGATACCCATCTGAAAAAAAAACAAAAATAAAACAAATTTATTATTCGTTTTCATGATAATCTCATGAGATTGACAGTAAACATGTCCTATATTTTTTATTAATTTATTATAATTATAATTATTATTTCTTTTTTCCACCACGTCGATTCACCGTCGTCCAACCATCATCATCAACATCCATCGATTGACTTTTCGGTTCATTTTCTGTTAATTGTAGTGATGGTACTTCTTCTTCTTCTTCATCGATCCTCTCGTCTCCATCACTCTCAGAGGAAGACACTGATTCTTCACCATTATCATTTCGTACACACATTTGTACAGCTGGCATTGTTGTTGTCGTTTGTTGTGCATGTAATTCTTGTTGAACATCAGCTAATTTACCCTGTTGAATTAATTGAATATAACGAACAAATAATTGTGCTAATTCTTGACTTGAACCGTCATCTAAGACAGTATTAAATTCATCATCTAAGACATCATCGAGATATTCTTGAATGTCTTGTTCTAAATTGGTGATTGATATCGATGGTCGAACATTTCGAACAACAAATTGTCCGAATGCGTGTATAAATGCTTCGTATTTACTTTCACTTTGCGGACCACCCATTGAATGTGTCACAGCAAGTTGTAGAGCAGTCCATCGAGAAAATACCGATCGAATGATCGGCACAATGATTGACATTGCTGACATTTTTCTTTTCACCGAGAATCGCTGTTGAATCAACTATTTGAAGTCATAAAATCCTTGACATATTCCATTTTTAAGTTCGTTTCTTTTCGCCTCTACTAAGGCGCTACTAGCCATTAGTTTAATGCATAGGCTCTCATTCGATTGGATGAAACACATACCCATATGTATTTCATATGTCAATAGAAGAAGAATATAGTGGTTGTTGTTGATGTTTTTTTTCTCTTCTTTTTAAAAAAAAACTAAGATTCCTTTATCGTCATTGTTTACTTTCAGACAAAAACAACGACAATGTTTGATTGTGGAAACTGTTGCGAAAATCTCTCACTTCGAGAACGTTTAAATCGTAATACGATTTCTTCGATTTTGGCTGGCATCGTTGTACGAACTAACAGCTCCTCAGCTTTTCTGTAGACTTATGTTCATTGTCGATTTTTTTTTTGCTTTCTAGTTTTCTATCGGCTGGTGGGTGATGATCGATTGTACGTGTCAAAACTATACGAAAGATGAATTCAATCGAGTATTTTATATTATTGGTTCCGTAGGAACACTCGCTTTGATTTTGTAAGATTTGAAAAATCAATCGATAATAATCTTTCGCTGATCTTTTTTTTTTGTTCGCTATAGAGTGAATTCAATACCGAACTCACAAGTTCGTGGTGAGTCTTATGCTGAAGGTTGCTGTGGTCAAGTTGGTACGTTCCATATTCATTTGGAATAGAAAAAAAAACAGACATTGAACTGATATTTTTCTTTATTAGGTGCGCGTATTACTCTTTTTATTGCATTTCTAATGGCTTTTGGCTCATTAATTGGCGGTTTTTGGATATTATTTGGCGTATATGTTGCCGAGAAAAAAACACCGATCTATCCCGGAATAGCTATTTTCATTCATAATTTAGCTATATTCATTAGGTACGCATTCATCTTCTTTCCATTTTCTCTTCATTTCCTTATTTAATTTTAGCGCATTAATTCTTAAATTTGGTCGTAAAGAAGATCGTGACCTCTAATTTGATTCCAACAACGAACAAATGAGAACAAAATGATTGCTTCTTTTCTTTTTCTATTGTAATTAGCTTTTTCATTGTTGTCTTCTTTTCCTTATATCATCATACTTTGCTCCATACGTAAAAAAACATTACACATAAATACAAAAATATCTATTTATCGTGCAAACATCTTTCTTGAGCGTGCCATTCTTCGTTTTATGATTTATGTTTTTTCGTTCTCTTTGTCTTTTTGTTTTACAAAAACATAAATACATATTATTACAATTTGACCTAACATATTTGATTTAATAGTGAACAATAACGAAACGAATCGATCATTGAATTGAAGCGATAATTGACTTTGTTATCATATGTCAACGAACTGATTTTTATATCACTGGGGAAATCAAAACGTGTTTATGTGTTCATGCATTTATACATAGAATTGTCCATCGATTCATTCCTTAAATAGTATGGAAATCGACAGAGATTGTAAGACGTTCGATACACGCAAAACTGAAGAGTCTGCGTGTGTGTCTGTCTGAACAAGCAAATGCACACATCAATAATCTCCTAACATTCGAAGCACACAACACCGCACTCGCTAATTTGTCACGAGAAGCATCAACATTCTTTGTATCTCCTTTTTTTTCCCTTTTCAGTTAGTATCTGTTCGTCATATTTTTTTTTCTTCTTCTTCTTCTTTTTCTCCATTGAATACGCGAAGGTTCTGTTCAGATGACAATGTTCGTATTGATAAAAAAAATAGGAATCAAAGCTAAAATAGATTATTTGACGCGCTTTCTCGTTATTCACTCCACTCTCATGCTCGTCTTTAGCGAAGAATAAGACAAAATGAACCTCTCGAATTGCAGTATGTCTCACATCTCCGTCTCTCAATTAGCGTGTTAACAAGATTGAAGCCCAAGGAAGACATTCATTGATAAAGTGTATGCATGTATATGTGCAACTTAATCCAGTCGAATGAGTGGCTAGTCAGCAGCAGCAAGCACTATTCATCGAATGTAGGAGGATGTCCTCTTAAATTTACATATTATTTTATTGAAGCAATCGCGGTATCGTGCTGATGATCATTATTATTATTACTATTATTATGCAACGGAAAAGGCACAAAAGTTGTTGTCAGCATCTTGTTTAGTGCCTCTCGTTTTTTTTCCTTTTTTCCTTTCATTTGTTATGTGCGTTCATTTACAAAGGAAAACAGACAGGCAAGGAAATACAACGCAATGGTAGAAGACGACAAAATAATTTTGATCGATTCTCATTGTCGTTGTCAACGGTGCCGCCATTGTATTGTGTTGCATTGCACTACTTCGAATTATTGGCGTTTTTCTTCAATAATTTTTGTGCAACGACAAGAAATTAGTTGACGAATCAAAGCATTTTTTTCTCCTTTTTTCTTCTCCTCTATTGTGTGTTTTGAAATGTGGCGTGTAAATGAATGAAACGTACTTGCCATCGCTTTTTTTTTCACTCGTCAATTATTATTATTGATATCGTAATAGCAAAGGGAACGTCAAAACAAAACGTGAAAGATTTTCTGTCATTATACTGCTTTTCTTTTCTTTTTTTTTCTCCGTCTCTTCTTCTTCATCATCATCTTCGTCTTCTTCTCCTTCCAGTTTTACTTCTTGATTATTTCTATATCGAGATCGTATGCATCAATGAATGACCGAACATTTTGCTCTCTGGAGATTTCGCTAAGACGAAATAACACGGTCGTTGAAGAGGAAAAAAGAATAATTTTTGACAATTGGCATTAACATGGTGACAATATCGATCATCTTTCTCTTGATGTTATGATATATACTTTCTATTTCTTCTCATGTTTTTTTTTTCGTATCAGAACTCATATCTAGCTATCTTATGATCTTAGTTTTCAAAACTGCTAATCGTAATAATGATAATATAGAAGGATTTTTCTTGCCTAAGGCGTTTGTCGCATATACCCCTACACACATATCTATATATCTATATATCTATATATTTATACATCCAAGTTATTTCTTCCTTTCATCTTTTTTTTCTTTATGCTACATCTCTTTCAATCTTTCGGTCTCGATTTTTCACATAGTACCATCCTTCCGTTTTTTTTGCTTCGGTGTTCCGACAAGAGCAAGGTTAAAAACGGATGTCAGTATCATTCGGCTCTAATTGGCCGGTATGTATGTGTCTTTACTTCTTTTCTTTTTCTTTTTTTTTCTAAGTCGCTTTAGTTTAACTAAATCTTTTCTAATATAGTTTCTCTCATCAGGGATAAGAAATAGATTTGCATGACTGGCATTTTCTTTCTCATTTCGAAATTCTACTTTTCTATTATCATATATATAGAAATATATGTTCTCTTCTCCATTTTGTTTAAGATTAGTTTCGTAAATATTTTTTTTTCTTATATACTAATGTCGAACGGAAATATGTATGTATCTGTCTGTATTTATATAAATATATCGATGAATGTCGGCTTATATGTAAAGATATTTGAATGATGAGAGCAATTTCTTTTCTTTCTTTTTTTTTCTATATTATTTTTGCTTGGTTTTCTTCTCTAGGATCGACACATTGATTTTCTATTCTACTCTCTTTTCTGCCAACATTCCTCTCGTCGTTCTTCCGGGCATGAAAAATATAGGAGAGAAGAAATTCTTTCTTCTTCTTCTTGCTTTTCTTATTCTGCTAGGTTTTTTCACTATACCACAAAAGCAATGCGCATGCACGGCTCGAAAGGATCTTTTCCTCTATTTCCTTCAGTTCTTCTGTTCTCTCTCTCTTTCTCTCCCTCTCTGTCTCTCTCTGTCTCTCTACGTTCGCGCGGCACTCTCATCACTACCACTGCTGACATTATTTTCAACCGCGACAATATGTAACCATCACTTATTTGCGAACAAGAAACGACAAGTGTAAAAATATTTTTCAAAGATATCTACTTTTACTTGTTTTTCCGAAAGAAAGAAAGAAAAAACTTCGAATAGTCGACAAAGGTTATATATAGATAACTCTAACTAACAACAGTAAAATGAGTAAGTCTTCTCTTGTCTTATCTTCGAATAGAAGATATACACCTGGATCATATATGTCACTGATTATCATTGACCGTATTTATTTTATCATTGTAAATAATTAGACGACATATAACATAAGCAACTCGAGCTTATTCACACATATGCATCTAGTCAGATATAGATGCACAAATGTAGAATATATTTAGATATCTATGTGTAAACATACACGTTTCCTTTCCATACGTCCCTTAGCTTCTCTCTAGCACATACGTTTCTTGAATAACATCGATCTTCTTCAAATTTGAATTTATAATATAGAATGACAGAAGCCGACAGATAGTAGCAATAGTACCATGCGATCATCATTATTTTGATTATCGTTTCACAGAATCATCAGTCAATTATTATTATCATTCGCATATGCACAGTAGGATCAAATCGCTAGCTATAAATGTATGTATATACGGAATGGCTTTAGCATATATTTATGCATGTGTATGTGTGCATAGAGATGCAGGCAATCTGAATCATCGTCTATATTCTGTTTATTTGTTTGTTCGGTTAACTCGAGACATTAAAAAAAAGAAGCAGAGAAGGATAAAATGATCTCATTTTCTACGATCATCTTTCCGAGATTTCTTTTACGCAATCTTCTTCTTTTTCTTCTTTTTTTCTATGATAGACTGCAAAATAATGAGTGAGTATATGTGCAATCCGATGCAATAGGATATATTACAAGGCATTATTAAAAGAAAAAAATGATTGTAGAACGCCTCAAGTTGAAGTGTTAGTGTATAATCAAAACAGCTCGTCTTGTCAAAATGACGATTGCTTTCAGAATGAGTTCGAATAAGGCGGAGTAAGTTCTACATATGTATATCGACACGTCTTTGTATACCATTAAGCATGGAAGGCAACAGCAAATATCGATCTATCAGTATGTTATCATAATAAACGAGCAGAAACTGAGAGTACGCGAAGAAAAGAAAAAGAAGACAACGAAGCGAGATGAGAAATCTGTAAATGATTTCGAGACAAGGACGTATATTCGAGATGGACATGTACTTCCTACACAATGTATATATGCATGCATAACTTCTAATTCTAATGTCTTTAAGAGAAACCTAACGATGATCGTATGTGTCGATAGATAGAATATGTAAATATATTATTTTGATTATGTTGACTAATCGATAGCTTCTTTTTTTCTCAGAGACTAAAACCCGACGAAAGACACTGTTTCATTTTTTTTCCTATTCATCATTTACTCACATATGAAAGGAGGTATTAGATTAAATCTAATTCTCTTTGGAGTTAATGTGACAAATTTTTTTCTTCTTCTTCTTTCTACATCTTTCTTTTTTTCCATTTATCTCTACATGCGTACACAAGGGAACACATGACGTTTGATTGTGTCATTTATATATATTAGAAAACACATAGGGCAAGGTGTCAGTATTATGATAGCGAACAAAAAAATCCAGTTCTTTCGTGGGAATCGTTTATATATATATATTCTCTGATGAATAGCTTGATTATTTGTTTGCATCATTTCTTTCTTTCAGATGCTAATCGTATAATAGATATTGTACTATTAATGTTTATGATACGATTCATTATTCTTTTAAACTGAAAACAATCGAATACACAAGGGATTTAACATCCGATGTAGGATGGTGGTATGGCTTCGGCCTGATCGTCTTCTGGCAATTGTTACCAGTTTGTACTATTGCTCTCAATTAGGTATGTCGAGTAACTGAATACGAAAAAGTTCGTTGTTAATTTGTATATATTTACAAAGAAGAAATCGAGTTTCTTAGCATATGTGTAATGTAAAGAATCTCGTTTGATGTTTTTCTTTTATCAGTAAGTAATTTTCCAATGTCATTATGTCGTGTTTAGTTTGAATTTATCGATATGATGACATGTTATTTTCAACGACATAGCAACGAGAAATAAATATTGATAAGACTGACACAAAACTATCTTAATGAGAATATTTAAGACGAGAAAAGAAAAGAACAAAAAACTTTGAAAAACAAACGAATGCTCTTGTTGATTGTTTGTCTGTTTATCGATCTAATAATTCAGCTTTTAATGATTGAGATAAGATCATTATTTTCATTCCCCTATGGGCCAAGAAAAAGCATAGCGCGTCTTTAAATAAACATATTGAGTAACGTCAAGAGAATCGATAGAAATCTTATTTTTATATTTCTTTTGATTTTGAAAAATTAGTTTCATCAAAAACATATGAAAAGTTCTGGTGTGCAACCGAAGAAGGTCAACATCAATTATCTTGTCCGGACGAAAGTGCCCTATTAACGGATGTTTTAATACGTAAAGTCTATCGTCGAACAGAAATGTGTGAACCAGATGATCATTCCGATTATCTCGTTCATTGTCAAGGTTTTCTTGATGCATCCAATTGTGAAGGAAAGAAAACATGTTCAATCGAAGTATCAAGTCGAAATTATATTCAATGTGCAAATAAAAAATATGCACCAACATATTTTTTTGTTAAATACACTTGTACACAAAGTAAATTCTTTCGAAGGACGAAGCAAGAGAAGAAGAAAAAAGCAATGATTCTTTGTTTTTTTTTGCTTCTCCTTAGTTCACACGATGTGTGCAGATAAAGAACCAATACGTAATACATTGTATGGATTTATTGTTTCACCAGCTTATCCACATCCGATGGCTGACAATCTTAAATGCTCGATTAATATCGGTAGTGTTGATTTGATTTCAATTTGATTAATATTTATTCGACAATTACTTTGATTTGTTTTGTAGAAGCCGATCCATCAATGTTTATTGAATTAGCACCCATTGAAATACGTTTACAAGATGCAATTAAATGTCGTTCAGAATATTTAGAAATCTTTGGTTATTTAAATTCTGTTACAAATAGTTCGTTATACGATGACACATTGCCGAATAAAGATTCTCAAAACATTTGGAAATCTTATCATACATGGTGTGGTGCTCAAGGTTCAACAAATAATCCATCGATTCATTCACGTTATCTTATATCATCGAATTCTTTATATATGTCATTACAAACAGCTGTTTCGAAAAAGCCGAGATATTTTAAAATACGTTACAAAGGTAGATAATAAGAAAAACAAATGAATTTAGTTTTTTGTTCTTATTCTCGAAGTTGTTCCATCGATTGCACGTTCACAATATGATCATGATGGAATAGCACATGATTCTTCATCAGGCTCATCGATGTCGTCAGTTATGACTATGACAATACCATCGTCTATTTCAGCCACAACAATCGTTCCACCCGTAGTTGACGATAATAATATGGCAAAATTCAATGGTACACTAGTGAAACGTAGTTATAAAAAAGGTGAGTCTTATTTTAATGATTTATCTGAAATTGAAATTTTCTTTTTCTTATATAGAAATTATTATTGGAATTATTGCTGGTGTAGTTGTACTTATTCTTGCAATACTCATCGGCGTAGGCATATTTCTTTGTATAAAACGGTACGAAGTTTTCATTCATTGTGACAGATAGATGTTCATAAACTTGAATTTTATTTAGACGTCGATCTTCCGCTTCCGCTTCCGCTGCTACATCAGCATCATCGAAAGCCTCGACTTCAACAGTCAATCCAGGAAAAAAAACAGGCACATCTGCAACATCAACGAATAATACAATTGCAAAAGGAGCTATGAAATCATCGGATAAAGCTCCATTACTCGAACAAACAAATACTAGTGCAGCACCAGTCAAACGTAAATTAATACCTGAACGAACCGTACAAATTGCTGATGTAAACACATCACGATTTAAAAATTCTACTCCAGTAGCAGCAGCAGCAGCACCTTCACCACCAACAACAACTAATCAAACAAATACAACAGGAAAAGATTCTACACCAGGAAATTCTGAAACAGTAACATCACCTATACCATCAATACTCAAACCCGTATTGACAGCAGCTGATAGTGGAATTTATGGCGCTGATTTAAGCGATGATGTTCCACCTGTTACAAAATCGATGGCTGCCGTTGATCCACCGTCAATCTATGGTGCCGATCTACCTGACAAATGTCAATCAACATCAGTTCCAGCTCCAGCTCCAGCTCCAGCTCCAGTAACTATTGTTACAAATCCACTCAATGAAAATCAAGCAACATCTGCACCTGCTGTGCCCAACGATACGGTATCAGATGAAAAAGACACTCTACTACCATTGAACACGAAATACGAACGTTTCGATGAAACTGTTAAAAGTGCCTATTCACATTTAATCGATGCTACTATGAGTGAAAACGAAGGACCTAATGGTGCCGGAGGATCATTAGCTAGTAGTGCATCTCAATCTCGACGAACATCGAATGTCAAACAACCATTACTTTCACATGAAACCAATAATGTCGAAGGCTTATCACGAAAAGCACCACCATTCAATCCATTGCACGTGATATTAAAGAAAGATGCCAATAAATATTACACAACTGAGTACATTTAATTATAAAATGACAGAAAAATTCATAAATCACCGAACAATACATTTTCTTTTCTCTGCTTCTTTTTTCTTTTTGGTGTTTGACTGATATATTTTAATGTTTTCTTTTTTTTCGATTTCAAATAATAAGAACAGACAAATGATGTATTTGTCCAATAAATGTATAACTCTTTGATTATTTATTATAGTGTTGAACGTATAGAGTCATTTTTTACAAATTCTTCTTGAAATACAGTAAGCTTATCATTAGATACAAACCAAATCTGTTCAAATGCATATTTAATTGGTTTTTGACTGTCCATTAGAGGTTCATTTAAAACTTTTGCAAACAATCTTGCAATCATTCGCATATCATTCGAAAATGCACCAGTACCAATTGGTCCTAACAATAAATATACATCTTTACCATTGGAATTAGCAACAGCCGAAGCAATAATCGATCGAAATTTTTCTTGAGTCCGTTGTTCTAATTCCTCTTTGAGTTGTCGTGACGGTGGTTTATATAAACCTTCGCCCATGCCAGATAAATCATAACCTAAACGAGTCATATAGAAAAATTATATTTCCAATTATAAATAATGCAAATGTTCGTTTTCCTTCCGGTAGAACAATCGTTGACACTTTCGTTTGTCTTTCATCTTTAATAACAGAAGACGTGTCTCTTTTCAAGACGTAGAATGACATGTTGAGTATCAATCAAAATAAATTTTCTTTCAAGTACTATAATTAGTTTTGATGTTCAACTCAACGCATTTGTTATGAGTGAGAGAAACAAAGAAACTATTACACCCACTTAATTAAGTCAAAAGCTCGGCAAGAAACTTACATGCAGCGACGATTAAATCTGTTATTCGTGGTTGTGCTGATTCATTTTCGAAAAATCTCACATTTTTGACATAACCCACACCAAACTCAGGTAACATATAACCACCATCCATTTTCTGATATTTCAAATCTAATAGAGCTTGATAACCATCGGAATTAAAAAGAATGACCTTTGAAATAGAACAAAAAAGTTTTTATTTTCAATTAGTTATTTGAACGAACTTCTTCTTGTGTTCGAGCATTTTCAAGAAAATAACCACCAGGCATACGTTCATCAGCAAAATCGAGAACAATGATTTGTTTATTTTCTGGAACTTTGAAAACTGCTTCTTCTATGGGTGAATGAATAAATTCGATTTTGACGTCATTCTGACGTTGATCGACAGGATATTCATTGAGAGCTGCATGCGTATCTGTATCCGTTTCGGGATTGAATTTACCAGATTCTTTTAAGCTTTTAATTTCATCATAGTTCCAATAAATTTTTAATTCTCGTGGTAGAAAACCTTTTTCTTTACGAAATTTTGAAATATATTTGAATGATCGTTGTGGACCTGATCGTACAGGTTTATTCTCTAATTCCCAATAATCTGATAATTTTTTTGCACCTTTGTCTATTTTATATGGTTCAACAACATTTTTCAAAGAACGATAATCATCTTCTGCTTTTTTCCAATCGATAGTTTGACGATTTTCTTTGAGTAAATTATTTAATTTTGTTCGGTGTTCTTCGGGCGTTGATAATAAATAGTAGAGTAACGTACGACGACTATGATGATGATCGTATTTTCTTTTGTCAAGCGATTTTGGTAAAGCTATACCTAAAATCGATTCTAAATCCAGTGATCGTAATGCATGTAGAGGTAAATAAGCTTTATATTGCGACATATTATTTCGATTTAATCGAGGATCAAAAAATGAGAAAAGAAATATTAATTGAAATAGAAATTTAGTTAATATCAATGTCATAAACTATTCGGCAGTCAACAATTTCATGTCTCACTATGAATTAAACAAATAACGCTTGGGCAACTCATATTTGATTGGTATATCACTCTTCGAGTCACGAATATGCTAGGCTAGGTTGGCCGATGAATGGTAAAATAATGCTTCCTTCGCGAAGGATTAGGCATATGCACTTCTCAGTAGTGACATCTGTGTGAAATCTCAGACAATAGATAAATTTTTAATTTATTCACATAATTTCGTAGGACAATCAGAAAGCAAAGTGGTGACAGGTTCTTACTGTGGACAATACTATATTCTTGCTATTCTATTAGCGAACATCGTGAGGAAATTGGTAGAGAGCAGCACAGTTAAATAGTTTAGGTCTAAAACATTTAGTTACAGATAATTGTCCGTTATGGAAAGTATTTCATATTTTTGACATCAAAATTAAAGTATAAAAATTTTTGCTTCAAAAGTATGTGCAAAGTGCATAAATTGATAATAAAAATGACTCATAGAACTGCTGACATCATACCCAATGGACCGTGACGTGTGTTCGATTATAAAACCTTACAACATTGTGATTTACCAAGCAACCAATTCTATCATTCTTCGGCAAATAGCTTTGTTTTACTTATTTCATATCACGTACGAGTTATTTTCAAAACAGTGTAAGTTTTATTAAAATGTTACGATTTACCAATATCGATATCACACCTAAACGTCTACCGCCTGTATATGCATATCGTAGACATCCACTAGTTAGTCTCCGACAAGCGCTTGATCCATTCATTGGTAAAATAGGGGATTTAGATTATTTTATCCAAATTGCAAAACAAGAATGCCATTTTCCATCTGAACACGGTTTAACACGAGACGAATCTGCTGCTATTTATCTCTATACAATGGATTGGGGTGAAGCTTCTTTGTATCGATTACTCAATAAAGTTTTACGCGACGAAGATCGAAAAGTATTGGAGCCCTGGAATGGTTACATAAAATTGTTTGATACAGCAATAAATAAACTGCCTAGTTGTCAAATCAATCTATGGCGTGGTATCGACTTGGATATTAGCAAAAACTATGCGGCTGGCCAAGAAATAACATGGTGGTATTTTAGTTCATGTTCATCTGCACTGAACGCAGTAAAACATTTTCTCGGACCAGTTTCAACTTTATTCATGATTGAGGCTCGCAATGCCAAAGACATATCATCGTACAGCAATTATCCAAACGAGAAAGAACTAGTTCTTGGACTAGGCACTCGTATACGTGTCGCAGCCGACGTCCTTGACCATACATCCTTAACTATTATTCATCTGACAGAAATATCAACCAACCATGAAGGCGAAATCAATACCAGCTTTTCCAATATGACGATACAGCCAACTATCCAAACTAATATTGGTGAGTACTTGAATCTAAGCCATTTAGTCATTTATTTTAATATCATTAAGCTAATTCATCGAATTCTGCAACCACAACAACCATAACCAAGACATACGACGACGGAGGTAGATACGAAACCTTCATACCGAAACCACATAGCTAATGTGAATACATATTTTAACTCACTATGTCAAATTGTTTCACATCACTACAAAATAACAAAGAAGGAGAATGGAGTAATAACCAGAGAAATGGCAAAGGTACCCAGTTTTTCGCTGATGGACGAAAGTACATTGGTGACTGGCTCGATGGTAAAATGCACGGTCACGGCATTTGCAAACACCCTAATGGCGATCGATATAAGAGAGATAGTTCAAAAATCATGTTCAACACATTCATGATTTTGATGAACACATCAGACATCGTGAATGATCATCATTTATGAACGAATAATGGGACAATGTAAAGATGATAAAGCAAACGGTCAAGGTATTTACACTTGGGCTAATGGCGATCGATACGAGAGAGATAGTTCAAAAATCATGTTCAGCATATTCAAGATTTTAATCAACGCATCAGACATCATGAATGATCATCATTTATGAACAAATAATGGGACAATGGATAGATAATAACAAAACTGGTCGAGGCATTTACACTTGGCCTAATGGCAATCGATACGAGAGAGCTAATTCAAAAATCATGTTCAGCATATTCATGATTTTGATCAACACATCAGACATCGTCAATGATCATCATTTATGAACAAATACTGGGACAATGGATAGATGATAAAAAAAACGGTCGAGGTATTTACACTTGCCCTGATGGCGCTCGATACGAGAGAGCTAGTTCAAAAATCATGTTCATCACATTCATGATTTTGATCAACACATCAGACATGGCGAATGATCATCATTTATGAAGAAATAATGGGTGAATACAAAGACGATAAAGCAAACGGTAAAGGCATTGAGACTTACGCTAATGGCAATCGCTATGAGAGAGATAGTTCAAAAATCATGCTCAGCATATTCATGATTTTGATCGACGCATCAGACATCATGAATGATCATCATTTATGAACGAATAATGGGTGAATTCCAAGATGATAAAAGAAACGGTCGAGGCATCGTCACTTTCGCTAATGGCAATCGATACGAGAGAGCTAATTCAAAAATCATGTTCAGCATATTCATAATTTTGATCAACACATCAGACATCGTGAATGATCATCATTTATGAACGAATAAAGGGACAATGGATAGATGATAAAATGCACGGTCAAGGTATTTACACTTGGGCTAATGGCGATCGATACGAGAGAGATAGTTCAAAAATCATGTTCAGCATATTCAAGATTTTGATCAACACATCAGACATCATGAATGATCATCATTTATGAACAAATAATGGGACAATGGATAGATAATAACAAAACTGGTCGAGGCATTTACACTTGGCCTAATGGCAATCGATACGAGAGAGCTAATTCAAAAA
>Ga0209930_1001066_pt1 | contig 48543 bp, 51 predicted proteins | sample ThiBiot_500_biof_2_FD_183948 | JGI IMG/M metagenome (GOLD analysis project Ga0209930, IMG submission 183948) | Wastewater bioreactor microbial communities from Cape Town, South Africa - Thiocy_cont_500_biof (SPAdes) | ecosystem: Engineered > Bioreactor > Thiocyanate-remediating >...
CCAGATGGCGCAGGCCCAGGCCTGAATCGCCGCCGACCCGTTGCCTCTGGCCGGCTTTTCTGCCATAGCCGCGCCTTCATTCGACCGGCCCGGCTAAAAGGGCTGCCGTGGCGGGTCGGAATCTCAACCAGAACAGGCGCGATCGGGGCCTTTCGCCCGGATCACCCATGCGCCGGGAGATGAGCAAATGCCCAAGATGAAGACCAAGTCCGGCGCCAAAAAGCGCTTCAAGGTGACCGGCTCAGGCAAGGTGGTGTACGCCCAGGCGGGCAAGCGCCACGGCATGATCAAGCGCACCAAGAAGCAGATCCGCAATCTTCGCGGCACCAACGTCCTGTTCAAGACGGATGGCGACAACGTGAAGAAATACTGGCTGCCGAACGGCTGAACCCACGCCCATTTGAAGGAGAGCGACAATGGCTCGCGTCAAACGTGGCGTCACCAGTCACGCCAAGCACAAGAAGACACTGAAGGCGGCGAAGGGCTTCTACGGCCGCCGCAAGAACACCATCCGCGCCGCCAAGGCCGCCGTCGACCGCTCGATGCAGATGGCGACGCGCGACCGGCGCATCAAGAAGCGCACCTTCCGCGCGCTCTGGATCCAGCGCCTCAACGCGGCGGTGCGCGAGCACGGCCTGACCTATTCGCGCTTCATCGCAGCGCTCATCAAGGCCGACATCATCCTCGACCGCAAGGCGCTGGCGGACATCGCCATGAACCAGCCGGTCGCCTTCGCCGCGATCGTCGAGAAGGCGAAAGCGGCGTAACGCTTCCGCAATCGGCTCAAAGCTGCAAGAAAAAGCCCGCCGGCGACGGCGGGCTTTTTTGTTGGCTTCGATTGCGCTTGTTCTGACCGGGTGTTGCGATGCGCGTTCTGGTTCTCGGCGGCTACGGCCTGATCGGCGAGACGGTGATGCGCGCGCTGCGGCGCGCCGGCCATCAGCCCATCGGCCTCGGGCGCGCAACCGCCGACGCCGCGCGGCGCATGCCTTGGGCGGAATGGCGGGCGGCCGACATCGCCGCCCTCGACGAGCCGGCGAAATGGGCTGACCTGATCGAGGGCGTCGACGCCATCGTCAACGCCGCCGGCGCGCTGCAGGACGGCGCGCGGGATTCGGTGGCGGCGGTGCAGAGCCGCGCGATCCGGGCGCTGATCGACGCCTGCCCGGCCGCCGGCGTCCGCCGCTTCGCGCAGATTTCAGCGCCCAACGCCACGGCCCGAGCGACCACCGATTTCATGCGCACAAAGGCGGAGGCCGACGCGCATCTGTGCGGCAGCGACCTCGCCTGGTTCATCCTGCGTCCGGGCCTCGTCATCGCGCCCGCCGCCTATGGCGGTACGGCGCTGCTGCGGGCGCTCGCGGCTTTTCCGCTGATCCTCCCCGTCTCCCATCCCGACGCGCGCATCCAGACGGTCCATGTCGACGACGTGGCCGCGACGGTGGTCCGCGCGCTCGAGGGCGGGCTGCCGGAGCGGGCGACCTACGATCTCGTCGAGCCCGACGCGCACGCGCTCTCCGAGGTCGTCGCGCGGCTGCGGGCCTGGCTGGGGCGCCCGCCGGCGCGGACCGTCGCGCCGCCGCGCTGGGCGGCGCGGCTTCTGTTCGGCGCCGGCGACCTGCTCGGCCGGCTCGGCTGGCGAAGCCCGATGCGCACCACCGCGATGCGCGAGATCGAAGCAGGGGTCGCCGGCGATCCGCTGCCGCTCATGCGGGCGACGGGCGCGCCGCTGCGCAGCCTCGACCAGACGCTCTCGGACATTCCCGCCACGGTTCAGGAGCGCTGGTTCGCGCTGTCCTGGCTGATGAAGCCGGTCGCCGTCGCCATCCTGTCGCTGTTCTGGCTGGCGAGCGGGGTCATCGCGCTGGTCGGCTATCCCGTCGCCGTCGAGATCGCGCTCCAGCACGGCTTTCCGCCCGGACTCGCCGGAGCGAGCGTCATCGGCGGCGCGGTCCTCGACATCGCGCTCGGCCTCGGCGTGCTGTGGCGGCCGTGGGCGCGCCGCGCCTGTCTCGCGATGGCCGCGACCGCCATCGCCTATCTCGCGCTCGCCACCCTCGTCGCGCCGGGACTGTGGCTCGATCCGCTCGGCGCGCTGGTGAAGGTCGTTCCCGCGATCGGGCTCGCGCTCATGACCGCCGCCGTGATGGACGAGCGCTGAGGAACGGCGGCGATGGACTGGATTCTCCTTCTGCGCTGGCTGCATGTGCTGGGCGCCACCGTTCTGATCGGGACCGGGGCCGGGATCGCCTTCTTCATGCTGATCGCGCATCGCACCGGCGACGCGAAGATCATCGCGCATGTCGCCGGAACCGTCGTGATCGCGGACGCGCTGTTCACCGCGACGGCGGTCGTGATGCAGCCGGTCACCGGCGCGCTGCTGGCGTGGTCGATCGGGTGGCCGCTGTCGGAGAGCTGGATCGTCGCGTCGCTCACGCTCTATGTCGTCACCGGGCTGTTCTGGCTGCCGGTCGTCGTCATCCAGATCCGGATGCGCGATCTCGCGCGGGAGTCCGCCATCAAAGGGGCGCCGCCGCCGGCCGCCTATCATCGCCTGTTCCGCATCTGGTTCGCGTGCGGATTTCCAGCCTTCGGCGCCGTGCTCGCCATCGTGTGGCTGATGCTCGAACGGCCGGCGCTGTGGTGATTGCGCTGATTCGACGCTGGCCCCTCCGCTCGGCGACCTGATAGGGCATGCCGCATGAGCGACTTTTCCAGCATTACCAAAGGCCTTTCGGGAACGAGCGCGCTTCTCGTCGGCGAAGAACACACGGCGCCGCGCGTCGGCTCGGGCCGCATCCATGTGCTGGCGACGCCGGTGATGATCAACGTCATCGAGGCGGCCGCGCTCGCGGCCATCGAGCATCTCCTGCCGCCGGGCCATCAGAGCCTCGGCACGCATCTCGACGTGAAGCATATCGCCGCGACGCCGGTCGGCATGACGATCCGCGCGACGGCCGAGGTCATCCATGTCGAGGGCCGCAACATCCGCTTCCGCGTGACCGCAGAGGACGAGCGCGAGCCGATCGGCGGCGGCGAGCATGAGCGCGTGATCGTGAATGTCGAGCGCTTCGACAAGCGCGTGCAGCGCAAGATCGCCGGCGGCCAGTAACCGTCGCGGGCAGAAAGAGTCCGCGTCTCCGAAGCGCGCGACAGCGCTCTATGGCAGCTCCAGCGCGCCGCGCGTCAGCTTTTGACGCGCACGATCTCCCACGCCTCCTCGGCCGTCTCGGCGAAGGAAAACAGCTTCAGATCCTCCTCGGCGATGAAGCCGTGCGCGAGCTGGACGTCGACATTTATCAGCGACGTCCAGTAGGCGCGATCGAACAGCACGACGGGACAGGGCGGCGGCATCTTGCCGGTCTGGCGCAGCGTCAAAATCTCGAACAATTCATCGAGCGTGCCGAAGCCGCCGGGAAACACGACAAGGCCGATCGCGCGCATCGCCAGATGCATCTTGCGCATCGCGAAGTAGTGGAAATTGAACGTCAGCTCCGGCGTCGACCAGCCGTTCGGCTCCTGCTCGTGCGGCAGGGTGATGTTGAAGCCGATGGAGGGCGCGCCGGCTTCCGTGGCGCCGCGATTCGCCGCCTCCATGATTCCCGGCCCGCCGCCCGTGGCGATGACGTGATCGCGGATTCCGCCGTTCGCGAGCATCGCGCCGCCCTGCTCGGAGGCGATGCGCGCGAAACGGCGCGCCTCGCCATACCAGCGGCGATGCTGATCGGGGCCGTCCTCGCGGATGCGGGCCGAGCCGAACACGACGATGGTCGAGCGGATTCCCGCTTCGCGCAGAACGTCCTCGGCCTTCTGATATTCGAGCATGAAACGCGCGCCGCGGGTCGAATCGCCGAGCAGGAAATCCGCATCCATCGCGGCGAGGCGGAACGACGACGACGTCTTCTGCGCGGTGTTGTCGCGTTTCTCGGTCAAGGCGTCGGCGCTCCCGTCATCTTCTCTCGGACGCGGAGCTACAGGATGGCGCGGCCCTTAGCCAGTCATCGCGCGGGCCGCGCGCACGCCGACCACGAACGCAAGGCCGGCCCCGAGCAGCAGCGCGCCCGCCGCGGCCAGAGAAGGCGCGACGAAGTTGCCGGTGACGTCGTGAACGAGGCCGGCGAAACTCGGCCCTATGATCTGGCCGAGGCCGAAGGCGGCCGTCATCAAAGCGAGCGCGCGGCGCGGATCGGCGGGCGCGGCCTCCCGCGCCGCCGCCAGGCCGAGAGCGGTCAGCCCCATGAAGGTTCCGCCGAGGAAAACCGACGCGACGATTACGCCTGCGACGCTCTGCGACAGCACGCTGGCGGCGACGCCCACAGCCTCCACCACGAAGCAGAGCGCATAGGCCCTGTAGAGGCCGATGAGGCGCCCGAGCTGCGTCCAAAGCCAGACGGAGGGGATCGCGGACAGGCCCACCAGCAGCCACACATAGGGCTCCAGCGGCCTCGTCCCGGCGTCCTGCCGCACGAGCGCGACGATGAAGGTCGCGGTGATCACGTAGCCGAAGCCGAACAGGCCGTAGCTTGCGGCGAGCAGGGCGAACCCGCGCCAGGCCCCGCCGCCCGCCTTCGCCGATCTTCGACCGTCCTTCTCTCCCGGCTCCGGCGGAACGAGCCGCACGGCGACGAGGACCGCCAGAAGCGTCAGCGCGCCGGCGAGCAGCCACGCCGCGCGCCAGCCGCCGCCCCAGAGGCCAAGCGCCAGCATCGACAGGGACGAGCCCGCGACGCCGACGCCGACGCCGGAGAACACCGCCGGCGCGAGGCCCGGCCGCCCCTGCCCCGCGAGCCGCCCGAAGACCAGGGTCGTGGTCTGGACCAGCACGACCGCGCTGGCGACGCCGCCCAGAAACCGCAGCAGCGCGAACAGCGCCACGCTCTCGACCGCCGCCATCAGGGCGGTGGTCGCCGCGCTCGCGGCCAGCGCGCCGACGAACCAGCCCCGGCGCGAGCCGGGCAGCGTCGGCGCGGCGGCGAGCAGGGCGCCGGCGAGATAGCCCGCGAAATTCGCCGAGGCGATCGCCCCCGCCTGGCCCTGGCTCAGCCCCAGCGCCTCGACCATCAGCGGCAGGATCGGCGTATAGACGAAACGGCCGACGCCCATCGCCGCCGCCAGAGCCAGCACGCCGCCGACTGCGAGGCCCAGCGGGCGCGCGGATCGAACGGCGGCGGGGGAAGCGTCGGTCACGCCACTGGACTAAGGCAGCCGAAGCGGCGCCGCCAGCGCGGACGGGGCGCCGGCGTCCGCCCGGCGCGCATGCCTCGCCTCAACGCTCATGCCTGACGCCCCAGCGCATCATCGGCGCCCGCGGCCTCTGGCAAGGCCGTCTGATTGTGAATAGAAGACGCCCGCCATGTCAGACGCCTCCACCGACCACGACCTGTTCTCGCTCGAAGCCGATCTTTCGGCCCGCATCGCCGCGGCGGGCGACGAAGCCTCCCTCGAAGCCGTTCGCATCGCCGCGCTCGGCAAGCAGGGCTCGATCTCCGCCCTGCTCAAGACGCTCGGCGCGATGACGCCCGACGAACGCAAGGCGAAAGGCCCGCTGATCAACGGGCTGCGCGACCGCGCGCAGGCCGCGATCGGCGCGCGCAAGACCGAGCTCGGCGACGCGGCGCTCGACGCGCGCCTCAAGAGCGAGACGATCGATCTGAGCCTGCCCATGCAGGCCGGCGGAGAGACGAGCGGCCGCATCCACCCGATCACGCAGGTGATCGACGAACTGACCGCGATCTTCGCCGACATGGGCTTCTCGGTGGCGGAGGGGCCGGACATCGAGAGCGACGACCTCAACTTCACGAAGCTGAACTTCCCCGTCGGCCATCCCGCGCGCGAAATGCACGACACGTTCTTCTTCAACCCGAAGGAGAATGGCGACCGCATGCTGCTGCGCACGCACACCTCGCCGGTGCAGGTGCGCACCATGCTCGCGCAGAAGCCGCCGATCCGGGTGATCTGCCCCGGCCGCACCTACCGGCACGACAGCGACCAGACCCACACGCCGATGTTCCATCAGGTCGAGGGGCTCGTGATCGACCGGCAGGCCAATCTCGGCCATCTGAAATGGATCCTCGAGGAGTTCTGCAAGGCCTTCTTCGAGGTGCCCGACGTGAAGATGCGCTTCCGGCCGAGCTTCTTTCCCTTCACCGAACCCTCGGCCGAAGTGGACATCCAGTGCTCGCGCAAGGGCGGCGAAATCCGCTTCGGCGAGGGCGACGACTGGCTGGAGATTCTCGGCTGCGGCATGGTGCATCCGAACGTGCTGACGAATTGCGGACTCGATCCCAACGAGTATCAGGGATTCGCCTGGGGCATGGGCATCGACCGCATCGCGATGCTGAAATACGGCATGGACGATCTGCGCCAGTTCTTCGAAGCGGACGTGCGCTGGCTGAAGCATTACGGCTTCCGGCCGCTCGACCTGCCGACGCTGGCGGGCGGGCTGTCGAGCTAAAAAGGATCTCCGATGACGCGCCGTCTCCTCGCCGCATCGCTTGCCGCCCCGCTCCTTCTGTCGACGGCGCCGGCATTCGTTGACGCGCAGATGATTCCGCGCCGCATCGACGCTCCCGTCATGCTTGGCGGCGATCCCGACATGGACGCCTGCCCGAGCCTCGGCCAGGTGGTCGGCCTCGATCCCAACGGCGACGGCTTTCTATCGGTGCGCAGCGGGCCGGGAGGGTCGCGCTATCGCGAGATCGATCGGCTGTACAACGGAAACAAGGTCAGCGTCTGCGATCGTCGCGGCCCCTGGTATTCCATCGTCTATCCGGCTGACGAAGGCGAATGCGGCGTCGGAACGCCATGGCCGGTGCGCCAGCCCTACACCGGGCCATGCAGCTATGGCTGGGTGCATTCGCGCTATGTGCGAATCATCGCGGGATAAGACGCAACAGGTTTGTTGAAAGCACTTGAATGAAACTCACCGTCTCCTGGCTCAAAGACCATCTCGACACGACAGCGGACGCCAACGCGATCGCGGAGACGCTGACGCGCGTCGGGCTCGAAGTGGAATCGATCGACAATCCCGCCGAGCGGCTGAAGGATTTCATCATCGGCTACGTCGTCGAGGCGAAGCAGCACCCGAATGCGGACCGGCTGCGCGTCTGCATGGTCGATATCGGGCAGAGCGCGCCCGTGCAGGTGGTGTGCGGCGCGCCGAACGCGCGCACGGGCATGAAGGGCGTGTTCTCCCCGCCCGGAACCTATATTCCCGGCAAGAAGATCACGCTCGGAAAAGGCGTCATCCGCGGCGTCGAATCGAACGGCATGCTCTGCTCGGAAGCGGAGCTCGAACTCTCGACCGATCATGACGGCATCATCGACCTGCCGGCCGACGCGCCGGTCGGCATGCGCTACGCGGAATGGGCCGGCCTCGACGACGCGGTCATCGACGCCGCCGTCACGCCGAACCGCGCCGACGCGCTCGGAATCTCGGGCGTCGCGCGCGATCTCGCCGCGGCCGGCCTCGGCGACCTGAAGACGCGCGAGACGCGCCCGGTCAAGGGCGACTTTCCCTGCCCGGTGAAGGTCACGCTCGATTTCGATGCGCGTGAGCAATATCTCTGCCCGGCCTTCGCGCTTCGGCTGGTGCGCGGCGTGACGAACGGCCCGTCGCCGGAATGGCTGCAGAAGCGGCTGACCGCGATCGGGCTCCGGCCGATCAACGCGCTCGTCGACATCACGAACTTCCTGACCTTCGACCGCAACCGGCCGCTGCATGTGTTCGACGCGAAGAAGGTGCATGGCGACCTCGTCGTGCGCCGCGCCAAGCGCGGCGAAGAACTGCTCGCGCTCGACGGAAAGACCTATCGCTTCGACGACACGATGGTGGTGATCGCCGACGGCAAGGGCGTCGAATCGATCGGCGGAATCATGGGCGGCGAGGCGTCGGGATGCGATGAGAACACGACCGACGTGCTGATCGAGTCGGCGCTCTGGAATCCGCTCAACATCGCCCGCACCGGCCGCGCGCTCGGCATTCACTCCGACGCGCGCTATCGCTTCGAGCGCGGCGTCGATCCGGGCTTCTGCCTGCCGGGACTCGATGTCGCGACGCAGCTCGTGCTCGACCTGTGCGGCGGCGAAGCCTCGCAGGTCACGCTCGCCGGCGGCATTCCCGACACCGGCCGCGTCATCGATTTTCCCTGGACGGAGGTGAAGCGGCTGACCGGCCTCGAACTGCCGCGGCCGGAAATGAAGCTCACGCTGGAGCGTTTGGGATTTCATGTCTCGGGCGCGGGCGACCGCGTGACGGTGACGCCGCCGACATGGCGCGCCGACATCGAGGGCAAGGCCGATCTGGTCGAGGAGATCACGCGCATCGCCGGACTCGACCGCGTCCAGTCGCGTCCCCTGTCGCGCGAGACGGACGAGGTGGTGAAGCCGGTTCTCACGCTGCTCCAGAAGCGCACGCGGCTCGCCAAGCGCACGCTCGCGGCGCGCGGCCTCATCGAGGCCGTCACCTGGAGCTTCATCGCCGAGGACGAGGCGAAGCTGTTCGGCGCCGACACAAACAGGGCCGCCACGCTGAAGCTCGCCAATCCGATCGCCGCCGATCTCTCCGACATGCGGCCGTCGCTCCTGCCCGGCCTTCTGAAAGCCGCGCAGCGCAACGCCGATCGCGGCTTCGGCGATGTCGCCCTGTTCGAGGTCGGACAGGTGTTCGCCGACGACACGCCGGAAGGCCAGACCATCGTCGCGGCCGGCCTCAGGCGCGGCCTCGCCTCGCGGCATGGCGCGGGCCGCCACTGGGACGGCGGCGGCCGTCCGGTCGACGCCTTCGACGCCAAGGCCGACGCCATGGCGCTGCTCGAGGCGCTCGGCGTCCCGACCGGCGGCCTGCAAACCGCGCCGGGCGGTCCCGCCTGGATGCATCCCGGCCGTTCCGCGACATTCCGCTTCGGGCCGAAGACCGTCGTCGGATCGTTCGGCGAACTGCATCCGCGCACGCTCGCGGCGATGGGCGCGAAGGGGCCGGTGGTCGCCTTCGAGATCACGCTCGACGCGCTGCCGGCGCCGAAGGTCAGGCCGACGAAGGCGAAGCCCAAACTGTCGCTCAGCGAGTTCCAGCCGGTGTCGCGCGATTTCGCCTTCGTGGTGGATCGCGGCGTCGCGGCCGGCGATCTGGCGAAAACCGCGCAGGCGGCGGACCGCGCGCTGATCGAGGATGTCACGGTGTTCGACCTCTATGAGGGGCCGGGCGTCGAGGCGGGCAAGAAATCGGTGGCGCTCGCCGTCACGCTGCAACCGCGCGACAAGACCCTGACCGACGCCGAGATCGACGCCATCGGCGCCAGGATCATCGCCGAGATGGCGAAGCGGTATGGCGCGTCGCTGCGGGGCTGAGGCGTCGTCCGCATTTCGGCCAAAGCGGGCGGCCATGCTGCGCGCCGTGACGCCCTTGCGCCTGATATTCGCTATCGCCGCCCTTGCGGCGGCCTCTCCTGCGCACGCGCAGCAGAAGCCGCGCGCGATCGCAGACTGCGAAAAGATCGAGGCGTGGGACGCCTACAACAAATGCCTCGCCTCGTTCGGCCCGAAGCGCGTCGGGCCGGCGCGGGTGACGCCGGGCGACGGACCGGCGCAGGGGCGCACGGCGCGGGCGAGAAGCCGCGCGCCGCAAGGCGTTCAGGCGATGGGCCGGCGCAACGGACGCCCGTTCGCGGTCTTCGACGTAGGCGCGCCGGTCAAGCCCGCCCGGACGAAGCAGCGCTGACGCCCGACAGCGGATTGTCGGGATCCCAGCCATAGTCGATCGTCTCAAAGCGCAGGCCGCGCGCGTCGATCATCAGATGCCGGCCGACGAGACCGCGATCGCCCGCGAAAAACCCGCCGACGATCTCGCGCACGACCTCCATCGCCATCATCGCGCCGAGCGCGCCGGCGAGCGCGCCGAGAACGCCGGCCTCCGCGCATGTCGGAATCGCGCCCGGCGGCGGCGGATCGGGAAAGAGACAGCGATAGGTCGGATTCCACGCGCCGTCCGGCGCGCGCTCATGGGCCCGGATCGTGGTCAGCGACGCGTCGAACTGGCCAAGCGTCGCCGTCACCAGCGGCCGGCGCGCGCGATAGCAGGCGTCCGACACCGCATAGCGCGTGTCGAAATTGTCGGAGCCGTCGGCGACGAGATCGTACCGGGCGATCAGATCGGCGGCGTTGTCGGGACCGATACGCAGGGCGTGCGCCTCGACCGCGACATGGGGATTGAGCCGCGTGACGGCGGCCGCGGCGCTGTCCGTCTTCAGGCGGCCGACATCCGCCGTTCCGTGGATCACCTGACGCTGGAGATTGGAAAGCGAGACGCGGTCGTCATCGACGATCCCGACGACGCCGACGCCGGCGGCGGCGAGATATTGCAGCAGGGGCGCGCCGAGGCCGCCCGCTCCGACCACGAGCACCCGCGCCGCCTTCAGCTTCTGCTGGCCCGGCCCGCCGACATCGCGCAGGATCAGGTGGCGGGCGTAGCGTTCGATCTCGTCCGATGACAGCCGCATGACCTGCCTGATCTATGCGCGGAGCCGCGGCCGCGCCAGCGGCTCAGTCGCCCCTGGCCCAGCCGATCGCGTGCTCCAGGCGGTCGTCGCCCCAGAAGATTTCGCCATCCCCGGTGATGAAGCTCGGCGCGCCGAACACGCCGAGCGACTTGGCGAGTTCGGTTTCGGCGCGCAGGCGCCCCTTCACCTCCTCGGACCGCGCCGCGACCATCGCGGCGTTGGGATCAATGTCGGCGGCGCGCAGCGCGGCGGTCAGAACCGCCTCGTCGGCGATGTTTTTGCCCTCGCCGAACGCCATGGCGAAGAGGGCGCGCGAGAAGCCCGCGATCCAGCCCTGGTCGCGGCCGGCGATCGCCACGCGCGCGGCCGCGAGGCTGTTCTGGGGAAAGGGCGACGGCCGCTTCAGCGACAGGCCCCGGCGTTCGCAGAGGCGCTCCATGTCGCGCCACATATACCGGCCCTTGGCGGGGTAAAGATTGAACGGCGACGTCGACCAGCCCTGCGCGGCGAATATCGGCCCGAGCAGAAAGGGTCGCCAGCGCACGTCGACGCCGGCCGCCTCAGCCAGCGCCGCGACGCGCATCACCGAAAGATAGGAGTAAGACGAAGCAAAATCATACCAGAAATCAATTGTCGGCCGGGCCGTCATGCGACTGTCCTTGGCGCGCGTCCAGCAAATCAGAGCGATTGCGCGGGTTCGCGTCAGGTGAACATGGGCGATGGGGCGATAGCAAGGCGGCGCGCGTCAGGCGGGCAATCATGCCGGGGGCTCATGCACAGGGAGCGCGCGGCCTGTGGACAGAATTGACAATAACACGTGCGGCCGCCATGAAAGCTGGGAAAGCCGCCCTGATGGGCGGCCTTTGCGTTAGGGCCGATACGCCGATGGGCGCTTGGACGGACAGGACGGAACGGTCGCGACGATGCGCGCGACGAACGGCGCGGGCCTAAGCGGCTCGTTCCGACGGGCGTCGTCGCGCCGATATGATCCGCCCGCCACTCCCGTCCTGCACAATCAATCGTCGCGACGCCTCCTGATGCGAGCGAACGCGACTCCCTTCTGACCCGAAAGCGCGCCGCAATGCCTCCTGCCCCCTCGTCCCATCTTCTCCCGACTTTCGCGAAAGCCGACATCGCGTTCGAGCGCGGCGACGGCGCCTGGCTCACCGCCACGAACGGCGACCGCTATCTCGATTTCGGCTCGGGTATCGCGGTGAACGCGCTCGGCCACGGCCATCCCCACCTCGTCAAGGCGCTCGTCGATCAGGCCCAGAAGGTTTGGCACGTCTCCAACCTGTACCAGATCCCGGAAGGCGTCAGGCTGGCGGAGCGCCTCGCGGAGGCGACGGGCCTCGATTATGCGTTCTTCGCCAATTCGGGCGCCGAGGCGAACGAGGGCGCGATCAAGACGGCGCGCAAATATCACGCCGTTTCCGGCCATCCCGAGAAAATCCGCATCATCACCTTTGAGGGCGCCTTCCATGGCCGCACGCTGGCGACGCTCGCGGCCGGCGGCCAGCAGAAATATCTCGAAGGCTTCGGGCCCAAGGCCGAGGGTTTCGACCAGGTTCCGTTCGGCGATTTCGAAGCGCTGAAAATCGCCGTCACGCCCGAAACGGCCGCGATCATGCTCGAACCCACGCAGATGGAAGGCGGCGTGCGGCCGTTTTCGCCGGCGACGCTGCGCGCCATCCGCGCGCTGTGCGACGAGCATGGCCTGCTGCTGATCTTCGACGAAATCCAGACCGGCGTCGGCCGCAGCGGCAAGCTGTTCCAGCATGAGTGGGCCGGCGTGAAGCCGGACATCATGAGCGTCGCGAAAGGCATCGGCGGCGGCTTTCCGCTCGGCCTGTTCCTGACCACGAAGGAAGCAGGAAAGGGCATGACCGCCGGCACCCACGGCACCACCTTCGGCGGCAATCCGCTGGCGATGGCGGTCGGCAACGCCGTGCTCGACGTGGTGCTCGCGCCCGGCTTCCTCGACGCCGTCCAGAACAACGCGCTGCTCCTGAAACAGCGGCTGGCCGAGCTCAAGGACCGCCACCCGCGCGTGATCGAGGAGATTCGCGGCGAGGGGCTGCTCATCGGGCTGAAAAGCAAGGTCCCCAACACGGATCTCGCCGCCGCGGCGCGGGCGGAAAAGCTGCTGTCGGTGCCGGCGGGCGACAACACGCTGCGGCTCCTGCCGCCGCTGACGACCACGGCCGAAGAGATCAACGAGGCCGTGAAGCGGCTCGACGCGGCCTGCGCCGCGATCGAGCGGACTCTCGACAACAAGAAGGACGCCGCAGCATGAGCGGGGCGCGGCATTTCATCGATCTGACCGATTTCTCCGCCGGAGAGTTGCGGGGTCTGCTGCGCATCGCGGCCGACCTGAAAGCGCGGCGCGTCAGGGGTCAGCCGCCGCGCGAGCGGCCGCTCGCCGGCAAGACGCTGGCGATGATCTTCGACAAGCCCTCGACGCGTACGCGCGTCTCGTTCGACCTCGCCATGCGCGAGCTCGGCGGCGACACGATCATGCTGACCGGGCAGGAAATGCAGCTCGGGCGCGGCGAATCGATCGCCGACACGGCGCGCGTGCTGTCGCGCTATGTCGATGCGATCATGATCCGCATCCTCGACCACGACGCCGTGACCGAACTCGCGCAATATGCGACCGTTCCAGTGATCAACGGCCTGACCAAGCGATCGCACCCCTGCCAGATCATGGCCGACGTGCTCACCTACGAGGAGCATCGCGGGCCGATCGCGGGGAAGTCGATCGCCTATTCCGGCGACGCGAACAATGTGATGACATCCTGGGTGCATGCGGCGATGCGGATGGATTTCCGCCTGTCGATCGCGACGCCGGCCGAACTCGCGCCGCCGCCGCGCCTCATGGAGCGCGCGGCGAAAGAAGGCGCCGTGGTGACGCACACCCTCGATCCGTTCACGGCCGTCCAGAACGCCGACGCGGTCGTCACCGACTGCTGGGTGTCGATGGGCGACGAGGATCAGGGCCGCCGGCACAATCTGCTGATGCCCTACCAGGTCAACGGCAAGCTGATGGCGGCGGCGAAGCCCGAGGCGATCTTCATGCACTGCCTGCCGGCGCATCGCGGCGAGGAGGTCACCGACGAGGTGATGGACGGGCCGCAGTCGGTCGTGTTCGACGAGGCCGAGAACCGCCTGCACGCCCAGAAGGGCATTCTCGCCTGGTGCTTCGGCCTCGCCGACGCCTGAGGCGGCCAGCTTGCGATCCGGCGCGCCCGATCTACATTCGGATCAGGCGCGCCCGCCGCCGCGAAGCAAAGATCCCACATGACCTCAGATCCGGCGGTCTCCGGCGACCGCATCCTCCCCTTTTCGGTCGAGCCGCTCGACGTGCGCGGCCGGGTCATCACGCTCGGCCCGGCGCTGGACGAGATGCTGACCAAGCATGGCTATCCGGCGAGCGTGTCGCGCGCCGTCGGAGAGGCCGCGGCGCTGACGGCGCTCATGGGCGCCTCGCTGAAATTCGAGGGGCGCTTCCAGCTCCAGGCGCGCGGCGACGGGCCGGCCGGCATGATCGTCGTCGATTTCGAGACGCCCGACCGGATGCGGGCCTACGCCCGCTTCGACGCCGAGGCCGTCGCGCACTATGAGCGCGAGGGGCGCGCGACGCCGGGGGACCTCGTCGGGCGCGGCCATCTCGCCTTCACCATCGACCAGGGCTCGGAGCAGTCGCGCTATCAGGGCGTGGTGGCGCTCGAGGGCCAGGGCTTCGAGGCGGCCGCGCACGAATATTTCCTGCGCTCGGAGCAGATCCCGACGCGCGTGCGCCTCGCGGTGGCGGAATCGATCGCCCATGACGCGCCGAACCGCTGGCGCGCCGGCGGCGTCATGGTGCAGTTCCTGCCGTCCTCGCCGGAGCGCCAGCGGCAGCGCGATCTCGATCCCGGCGACGCGCCCTCGTCGCATGCGCGCGACGAGACGCCCGAGGACGACGCCTGGGTGGAGGCGCGGTCGCTGATCGAGACGGTCGAGGACCACGAACTCATCGATCCGACGCTGTCGAGCGAAAGGCTGCTCTACCGGCTGTTCCATGAGCGCGGCGTGCGCGTGTTCCCGCCGCAATCGGTGCGGCACCAGTGCCGCTGCTCGCGCGCGCGCGTCTTCGACATGCTGCGCAACTTCTCGGGCGAGGAACGGCGCCAGATGATCGCCGACGACGGCCAGATGATCGTCACCTGCGAATTCTGCTCGGCGCGCTATCGCTTCGCGCCGGAGGATTTCGCGGCGTGAAGGTCCGACGCATCGTCGCCAACCTCGCGGCCGCAGACGTCGGTGCGGCGAAGCGGTTCTATCAGGACGCGCTCGGCCTGGACCCTGTCATGGATCACGGCTGGATCGCGACCTATGGCGCGCCGGCGACGATGAACGCGCAGATCAGCGTCGCGACGGAGGGCGGATCGGGGACGCCCGTTCCCGATCTCTCGATCGAGGTCGACGACCTCGACGAAGCCCTGCGGCGCATGCGCGCCGCGGGTTTTACGATCGAGTACGGACCGGCCGACGAGCCCTGGGGCGTGCGCCGCTTCTACGTCCGCGATCCTTTCGGAAAACTCGTCAACATTCTCGCCCACGCCTGACGGCGCGGTCAGCCGAAGACCAGCAATCCCGCCAGACCCGCCGCGCCGACGAGAATCCGCCACCAGGCGAAGATCGCGAAGCCGTGCCGCGAGATATAATCGAGCAGGAAGCGCACCACGACGAGACCGGCGAGAAAAGCCGCCGCGAATCCGACGGCGATCAGGATCGTTCCATCCAGCGTCAGGTCATGCCGCGACTTCCACGCCTCCAGCGTGAAGGCGCCGACCATCGTCGGCATCGCAAGAAAGAATGAAAACTCGGCGGCGGCGCGCTTGCTCGCGCCCATCAGCATCGCGCCGACGATCGTCGCGCCGGAGCGCGAAACGCCGGGGATCATGGCGAGACACTGGAAGAAGCCGATCTTCAGGTAGGTCATGAGCGGAAACGCCATCGCGTCGTCCAAAGTCGCCTCGGTCTTGCGCTCGTCCATCACGAGCAGCACGAACCCGCCGAGGATCAGCGCGATGCAGACGATCATCGGATTGAAGAGCTGGCTCTTGATGAAGCCGATCAGCACATAGCCGATCACCGCCGCCGGCAGGAAGGCGAGCAGCACGCCGATGACGAAGCGCCGCGCGTCGGCGCTCGTCGGCAGCGCCAGCGCGACGCGCCACAGACGCCCGAAATAAACCGACAGAAGAGCGAGAATGGCGCCGAGCTGGACGAGGATCACATAGGTCTTGCCGAGCGCGTCGTCGTCGAAGCCGAAGAAATGCTCGAGCAGAAGAAGATGGCCGGTGGACGAGACGGGAATGAACTCCGTCAGCCCCTCAACGAGCCCGAGGACGAGCGCCTTGATGATATCCACGGAACGGCCTCATCCATCAATCGTTAAGCAATCGTTGGCCGCATCGAGCCGATTCGACCGAATCACATTGTCGCCGCGGGCGGCGGACACTATAGCTGCGCCGCTCTCCCGCCAACGCATTCCAGCCGCTGCATTCGGCCGCGCCGGATGATTCCGCTCCCTATGTCGCGCCTGCATCACCATCCGTTCTGTCCCCAGTCCCGCTTCATCCGTCTCGCCTGCGCCGAGGCGGGGCTGGCGATCGAACTCGTCGAGGAGCGCGTCTGGGAGCGGAGGACGGAATTCCTGGCGCTCAACCCGGCCGCGACCGTCCCGGTGCTGGTCGAGGAGGCCTTCGCCATTCCGGGCGCCGGCGTGATCGCCGAATATCTCGACGAAACGCGCGGGCTCGCCCTCGGCGACCGCCGGCTGCTGCCCGACAGCGTGGCGGGACGCATCGAGGTCCGCCGCCTGCTGGACTGGTTCAACCTCACCTTCGCCCAGGAGGTGAGCGAGCCGCTGGTGCGGGAGAAAATCTACAAGCGCCAGATGGGCGCGGCGCATGGCGGCGGCGCGCCCGACGCCGGCGCGATCCGTGCGGCGCGCAACAATGTGCGCTATCATCTGCGCTATGTCGGCCATCTCATCGGCCGGCGCAAATGGCTTGCAGGCGACCGGATGAGCTACGCCGACCTCGTCGCGGCCGCGCATCTGTCATGCGTCGACTATCTCGGCGACGCGCCCTGGAGCGAGGACGAGGCGGCGAAGGAATGGTACGCGCGGATCAAATCGAGGCCGTCCTTCCGCCCGCTGCTGGCCGAGAAAATTCTCGGGACGCCGGCGGCGCCCCACTACGCCGACCTGGACTTCTGAGCGGCGCGAAGCTGCGCGAGGCGATCGACGGCCGCGCCCGCGCGCTCGGCTTCGCGGACATCAAGATTACGCGGGTGGAGCAAACTCCCGATCAGGGCGGCCGGCTCGCCGAATGGCTCGCCGCGGGCCGGCATGGCGAGATGGGCTGGATGGCGGACACCGCCGACCGCCGGCGCCATCCCTCCGCGCTGTGGCCGGAGGCGCGGTCGATCATCGCGCTCGGCTGGAGCTATGCGCCCGATTCCGATCCGCTCGCGTCGCTCGCGATGAAGGATCGCGCCACGATCTCGGTCTATGCGGGACGGCGCGACTATCACGACGTCATCAAGGGGAAGCTGAAAGAGCTTGCGGGCTTCGTCGCGGCGCAGACCGGACGCGACGTCAAGGTCTTCGTCGATACGGCGCCGCTGATGGAGAAGCCCCTCGCGCAGGCGGCGGGCCTCGGATGGCAGGGCAAGCACAGCGTGCTGGTGTCGCGCGCGCATGGCGGATGGCTGTTCCTCGGCTTCATCCTCACGACCGCGGAGCTCGCGGCCGACGCGGCCGAGACCGATCATTGCGGCTCCTGCCGCCGCTGCCTCGACATCTGCCCGACCAAGGCGTTCCCGGCGCCGTATCAGCTCGACGCCACGCGCTGCATCGCCTACCTCACCAACGAGCATGCGGGGCCGATCCCGCGCGAATTCCGGCCGCTGATCGGCAACCGCGTGTTCGGCTGCGACGACTGCCTCGCCGTCTGCCCCTGGAACAAGTTCGCCGAAGCGAGCCGCGACGCCCGCATGGCGCTGCGCGAGGATCTTTCAGCGCCGCCGCTCTCCGATCTTCTCGCGCTTGACGATCAGGCCTTTCGCGCGCGCTTCGCGGGAACGCCGATCAAGCGGGCGGGGCGCGCGCGCTTCCTCCGCAATGCGCTGATCGCGGCGGGCAATTCCGGCGCGACAAGCCTGATTCCGCGCGCGTCTGAGCTTCTCGGCGACGAGTCCGCGCTCGTGCGCGGCGCGAGCGTGTGGGCGCTCAGCCGGCTTCTTCCGCCATCGGCGTTCGAGGCGCTGCGGCGCACCCATATGGATGCGGAAATCGACGCGAGCGTGCGCCTGGAATGGAGCGAGGGCGGCGGGATCGCGGAGGACGGAGAAGCGCCGCCGCCTCAACCTTCCGCGCAATAAAAAACGGGCGCGACATGCGCGCCCGTCGTCAATCAAGAACCGCCAGACGGCGATCAGCGCCGCGCGGATTTCAGCAGGGCCCAGCCGGCCGGCATCGCCAGCGCGCCGAGCAGCGTCTTGTAGATCGTGGCGGCGTAGAACGGAGCGACGCCGACGGTCCAGGCCATGCCGGCGCCGTGATTCACGGCGAGCCACGCGAAGCCGAAGCCGATCAGCACGACATGGCCGATCGCCATCGCAGCGAAAAGCTTCACAACAGAACGGTCCCAGCCGCGCTCCGCGAGCCAGCCGACGATGAACGCGCCGGCGACGAAGCCGACGAGATAGCCGCCAGTCGGCCCCATCATGTAAGCGAGGCCGACGCCGCGCTCGGGCGTGTCGGCGAAGACGGGCAGGCCGAGCGCGCCCTCCACGAGATAGAGCAGCACCGTCGCCGCGCCGAGGCGCGCGCCATAGGCCGCGCCGATCGTCAGCACGACGAAGGTCTGCATCGTCATCGGCACCGGGAAGCCGACCTTGATCTTCGCGGACAGCCACAGGGCGACAGCGCCCACAATCATCAGCACGGCGACGCGCATGGCGGCGGCGAGCCGCGAGGACGATCCGATGGATGGCGCCGGCCAAAGGGCTGACGCGAAAGTGGCGGCTGGCATGCTCTCTCCGGGAATCATCGTCGGCGCTCGAAACGCCGCACGGCGGGGTGTATAGGCGGCCTGCCGGCGCGGCTCAAGCGGCCCCGCCGGGAGCAGGACAGGCGCATGGCTTCGGAACGGGACCACAATGACGAGCCGACATTCGTGAGGGATTTCGCCGGCGCGGCGGGCGAAGCGGTCACGCTGTCGCCGCGCGTGCGGCGCGTGCTCGCGCCGAATCCCTCCGCATTCACCTTCCACGGCACGAACAGCTACATCGTCGGGCGCGGAACGGCGGCGATCATCGATCCCGGTCCGGACGACCCGGCGCATATCGCGCGGCTCATCGACCATGTGCGCGGCGAGACGGTGTCGCACATCCTCGTCACCCATACCCATCGCGATCATTCGCCGGGCGCGCGACGCCTCGCCGAAGCGACCGGCGCCGTGATCGTGGGATGCGCGCCGGTGACGCTGACATCGTCCGCGAGCGACGGCGTGCAACTCGACGCCGGCCATGATCTCGACCACGCGCCGGCGGGCGTCATGCGGGACGGCGACGCGATCTCCGGGCCGGACTGGACGCTCGTCGCCGTCGCGACGCCGGGGCATGCGTCGAACCATCTGAGCTTCGCGCTCGCCGAGGAGAACGCGCTTTTCTCCGGCGATCACGTGATGGGGTGGTCGACCTCGATCGTGTCGCCGCCGGACGGCGTCATGGCCGACTACATGGCGTCGCTGGAGAAACTGCGGGGGCGCGACGACGCGATCTACTGGCCGGGCCATGGCGAGGCGGTCAGCCAGCCGCAACGCTTCGTGCGCGGCCTCATCAATCACCGCCGGCATCGCGAGAGCGCGATCCTGAAGCGGCTCGCGGCGGGCGACAGGACGATTCCGGAGATCGTGCGCGCGCTTTATTCCGGGGTGTCGCCGGCCCTGCATCCCGCAGCCGGCCGATCGGTGCTCGCCCATCTCGTCGATCTGGCTGCGCGCGGCCTCGTCGCGACCGACAGCGGGCCAACGATCGACGGAGATTACCGGCTCGCCTAAGGAACGCCGCGATTCACGAAAACAGCAGCATTCCCCAAGCTATTTCCTGTCGCCCGATGTTTTCGGAAAACCGACCTTCGCTTTTGCGCACCATCTCGGAGCGCCGGCGCGGTCAGCGGCCGACCTTGCGCTTGCGCGCGCCGTAGGTCTTGAGGCGCAGCGCGTTGAGCTGGATGAAGCCCGCGGCGTCGCGGTGATCATAGGCGACCTGGCCTTCCTCGAAGGTGACGAGGTCCTGATCGTACAGCGAATAGGGGCTCTCGCGCCCGATCACCCAGGCCGAACCCTTGTAGAGCTTCACGCGCACGCGGCCGGTGACGTATTCCTGCGACTTGTCGATCAGCGCCTGCAGCATCTCGCGCTCCGGCGAGAACCAGAAGCCGTTATAGATCAGCTCGGCGTATTTCGGCATGATCTCGTCCTTGAGATGCGCCGCGCCGCGATCCAGCGTGATCGACTCGATGCCGCGATGGGCGAAATAAAGGATCGTGCCGCCGGGCGTCTCATACATGCCGCGCGATTTCATGCCGACATAGCGGTTCTCGACGAGATCGAGCCGGCCGACGCCATTGATGCGGCCATATTCATTCAGCTTCGCGAGCAGCGTGGCGGGCGACATCTTCACGCCGTCGATGGCGACCGCGTCGCCTTTCTCGAAGTCGATCGAGATGACCGTCGGCGTGTCGGGCGCCTTCTCGGGATCGACGGTGCGGGAATAGACATAATCCGGCACCTCGATCGACGGGTCTTCGAGCACCTTTCCTTCCGACGAGCAGTGCAGCAGGTTCGCGTCAACGGAGAAAGGCGCCTCGCCGCGCTTGTCCTTGGCGATCGGAATCTGGTTCTCCTCGGCGAACCTGATGAGTTGCTCGCGCGAGCGCAGGTCCCATTCGCGCCAGGGCGCGATGACGCGAATGTCCGGCTTCAGCGCGTAATAGCTGAGCTCGAACCGGACCTGATCGTTGCCCTTGCCGGTGGCGCCATGACACACGGCGTCAGCGCCGACCTTCTCGGCGATCTCGATCTGCTTCTTTGCGATCAACGGCCGGGCGATCGACGTGCCGAGGAGATAAAGGCCCTCATAGAGCGCGTTGGCGCGAAACATCGGAAAGACGTAGTCGCGGACGAATTCCTCGCGCAGATCCTCGATGAAGATGTTCTCGTCCTTGATGCCGAGGAGCTGCGCCTTCTTGCGCGCCGGCTCTAGCTCCTCGCCCTGCCCCAGATCGGCCGTGAAAGTGACCACTTCGCAGCGATAGGTGGTCTGGAGCCATTTCAGGATGATCGAGGTGTCAAGACCGCCGGAGTAGGCGAGCACGACTTTTTTCACGGGAGCGGTCATGGCGGTTCCGTCATTGGCCGGCCGGGCCGGCGTCAAGCCGCTGGCTTATAAGGCTCAATGGCGAAACCGCAACATGCGGCCGCGTCCAACGCGATGCGCGCGTCAAGGGCGCATCAGTCAGGAAAAATGCATGGTGAGTCCAAAAAGTCGCTTCTGCTGGGGAAAAATCGCCGTTCACGCTTCGGACTCTTGTCGGCGAGTCACCGCCCATAGTAGTCAATTTTCGCCGGCCATACGAAATGTCGCAGCCGGTCCCCTGAGTGAGCTTTCACTGCGTGTGACGGTGCGTGACTGGTTTCCGCCCCGGGCGGTGAGGGATTCGCTTCTTGGCCCGCTGTGGCCGGCAATGAGGAGTAGCGCATGTCGTGGACTGACGAGCGCATTGAATTATTGAGGAAATTGTGGAGCGACGGCCTGAGCGCGAGCCAGATCGCCAGCGAACTCGGCCAGATCACGCGAAACGCCGTCATCGGCAAAGTGCACCGGCTGGGGCTTGCAGGACGGGCCAAAGTCTCCACATCGAGCGTGGCGCGTCCGGTCCGCAAGCTGGCGACCCATCGGGTCGGCGGGGTCGGGGTCGCAACCGCATCCGCCGGAGTGGCCGCGCGGCCTGCGATGCGGGGCAATACGGCTCTCAAGGTGGTCGCGCTTCCTCAGGACGAATCCTACGCGATGGTTCAGGAACTCGACGAAGAGGTCGTCATCCCGATGTCCCAGCGGGTCACGATCATGGAATTGCGCGAAGGCATGTGCAAATGGCCGATGGGCGATCCGTCGAGCCCGGACTTCCGCTATTGCGGCGCGCAGGGCGACGGTTCGGGCGGCCCTTATTGCGCCTATCACGCGCGCGCCGCCTATCAGCCGCCGGCCGACCGGCGCCGCCATGACCGGCGCGTGCTCAGCCGCATCTGAACGGTCTTCATCGCGCCTGATCACCACGCTCCCGAAAACGCGCACGGCGCTTTCCGGCGTTTCATCAGGAAACGACTGCAGGCGTGATCAGGCCATAAAGGCGGGTCACGCCTTTTTCATTCCGAAAGCTCTGTCGCGAACGGACCGCGATAGGTCTCGTCGAAAGCGTAGCCCGAGCCGCGCACGGTGCGAATGGGATTTGACGCCCTCTCATGATCGAGCGCCTTGCGCAGGCGGCCGACATGGACGTCCACCGTCCGCTCATCGATCTCGGAATCCCTGCTCCAGACGCTGTCGATGAGCTGCGAGCGCGAATAAACCCGGCCCGGCTTCTCAATCAGGAATTCGAGCAGGCGGAATTCGGTCGGCCCCAGAATGATCTCGCGGCCGCCGCGCCAGACGCGCCGCACCTCACGGTCGAGCTCGATGTCGCCGGCCGCGAGGCGGTTCGCAAGGCGGCCCGGATCGGCCCGGCGCAGAAGCGCCCTCACCCGCGCCACGAATTCGGGGATCGAGAAGGGCTTCACGACGTAATCGTCGGCGCCGGTCTTCAGGCCGCGGATGCGTTCGCTCTCCTCGCCGCGCGCGGTCAGCATGATGATCGGCAATGCGCGCGTCGCGTCGCGCAGCCGGAGCCGGCGGCAGATCTCGATGCCGGACAAGCCGGGCAGCATCCAGTCGAGAACCAGAAGATCCGGCGCCTCGTCCTTAAGACGCTGCTCGGCGGCCTCCCCGTCGCTCTCATGCTCGACGGAGAAGCCTTCGGCTTCGAGATTGTAGGTCAGCAGCGTGACGAGCGCTGGCTCGTCCTCGACGATCAGGATGCGCGGCGCCATCGGCCAGGGTCCTCGACTTCCTCCCGCGGGCTCAGTTCTCGACCTCGACCGAGACGTTGGTGTTGTCGCCCTTGGGACGCTCGCCCTTGAGCTGGGTGCCGGTCACCCAATAATGAATCGTCTCGGCGACATTGGTCGTGTGGTCGCCGATGCGCTCGATGTTCTTGGCGCAGAAGAGGAGATGGGTGCAGGAGGTGATGTTGCGCGGATCCTCCATCATGTAGGTGAGGAGTTCGCGGAACAGCGACGTGTAAAGCGCGTCGATGCCGTCGTCGCGCTTCCACACCTCCAGCGCCGCCGTCAGATCGTTCTGCGTGTAGGCGTCGAGCACGTCCTTGAGCTGCTGCTCGACCAGTTCGGCCATGTGCTGGAGGCCGACGATCGCGCGCGGGAGCTGAATGTTCGCGGCGATGACGAGAACGCGCTTGGCGATGTTCTTGGCGAGATCGCCGATGCGCTCGAGGTCGCCGGCGATACGGATCGCCGAGATGATCTCGCGCAGATCGACCGCCATCGGCTGACGCCGCGCGATGGTGAGGATGCCGTTCTCCTCGATCTCGCGCTGGAGATCGTCGAGGCGGACATCGAGATTGATCACCTTGTGGGCGAGGTCCGGATCGCGGCGCGCGAGCGCCACGATCGAGTCGTCGAGCATCTTTTCCGCGATGCCGCCCATCTCGGCGATAGCGCGGCGCAGCTCCTGGAGATCGGCGTCGAAGGATTTGACGATGTGTTGCTGGCTCATGAGCGTTTCCCTGCGCAGACGCGGTCTCAGCCGAACCGGCCGGTGACGTAGTCCTGCGTCTGCTTCTTCGTGGGGTTGAGGAAGATCGACTGCGTCGGCCCGATCTCGATGAGTTCGCCGAGATACATGAAGGCCGTGCGTTGCGAGATGCGCGCCGCCTGCTGCATGTTGTGCGTCACGATCACGATGGTGAAGTCGCTGCGCAACTGCTCGAGAAGATCCTCGACCTTGCCGGTGGAGATCGGGTCGAGCGCCGAGGTCGGCTCGTCGAACAGGATGATCTCCGGCTGCTGCGCGATCGTGCGGGCGATGCAAAGGCGCTGCTGCTGGCCGCCCGACAGGCCCATGCCGGACTGGCGCAGCTTGTCCTTCACCTCGTCCCACAGCGCGGCGCGACGGAGCGCGCTTTCCACGCGCTGGTCGAGATCGGCGCGCGACACCTTCTCGTAGAGCCTGACGCCGAAGGCGATGTTCTCATAGATCGACATCGGAAACGGCGTCGGCTTCTGGAACACCATGCCGATGCGGGCGCGCAGCTCGTTGAGGTCGATCGACGGATCGAGGATATTGGCGCCGTCGAGGATCACCTCGCCGGTCGCGCGCTGCTCGGGGTAGAGCGAATAGATGCGGTTGAAGATGCGCAGCAAGGTGGACTTGCCGCATCCGGACGGCCCGATCAGCGCCGTGACCTGGCGATCGTAGAAGCTCAGATTGACGTCTTTCAGGGCCTTGTGCTGCCCGTAGTAGAAATCGAGGTTCTTCACGTCGAGGCGGATCGGAACCTTCGACAGGTCGAGCTCCGCCGGGCGGTCCGAGACTGAAACCATACTCATGTCAGTTGCCCTTGCTCAGGATGAAGCGCGTCGCGACGGACAGGCCGAGGATCGCGAAGGTGATGATCAGCGAGCCGGCCCAGGCGAGCGCCTGCCAGTTGTCATACGGCGCCGAGGCGAACTGATAGATCGTCACGGGCAGATTCGAGACGCCGCCGACCAGCGTCGGCGAGAACCAGAAATTATTGTTCAGCGCCGTGAACAAAAGCGGCGCGGTTTCGCCGGCGATGCGCGCCATCGCCAGCAGGACGCCGGTGATCATGCCCGACCGCGCGGCGCGCCAGGTGACATGACGGATGACGATCGAGGGCGGCGCGCCGAGCGCCGCGCCCGCCTCGCGCAGTTGCCCAGGCACCAGCCGCAGCATGTCCTCGGTCGTGCGCACGATCACCGGCAGCGCGATGATCGCCAGCGCAACGCCGCCGGCCCAGCCCGAATAGCCGCCGAACGGAAGCACGAGCAGCGTATAGACGAAAAGGCCGATCAGGATCGATGGCGCCGACAACAGGATGTCGTTGATGAAGCGCACGAGGTCGGCCGCCTTCGACGCCTTGCCATATTCCGCGAGATAGGTGCCGGCGAGAACGCCGATCGGCGTCGCGATGAGCATGCCGATCGCGGTCAGAAGGATCGAGCCGACGATCGCGTTGGCGAGGCCGCCGCCGGCGGTGCCGGGGCCGGGCGTGATTTTGGTGAAGACGTCGACCGACAGGGCCGACACGCCCTTCACCAGGAGCATGCCGAGGATCCAGAACAGGACGAAGACGCCAAGCCCCGTGAATACCACGGACAGAACCTTCAACGCCTTGTCGCGGGCGCGACGCGCGGCGCTCACGCGGCTGACGAAAGGCTTCACCACATAAAGCGGCGCGGCGGCGGAAGCGGTTGGAGCGGCTGCGGTCATGGCGGCCTCCTCAGATCTTGCCGACGCGCGCCACGAGCAGGCGGGCGCAGACGAGGACGGCGAAAGTGACGAAGAACAGGATGCAGCCGAGCGCGATCAGCGCGCTCATCTGCATGCCGAGCGCTTCATTGAATTCGTTGGCGACGCGCGAGGCGATCGTCGAACCGGGATCGAAAATCGAGGCGGAGAGACGGTTGGCGTTGCCGACGACGAAGGTGACGGCCATCGTCTCGCCGAGGGCGCGGCCGAGACCGAGCATCGTGGCGCCGATGATGCTGACGCCGGCCTGCGGCAACAGCACATATCGAACCACCTCCCAGGTGGTGCAGCCGATGCCATAAGCGCTCTCGCGCAGCACGGTCGGAATCTGTTCGAGCATGTCGCGCGTGATCGAAGCGATGAAGGGCACGATCATGAAAGCCAGGATGAGGCCGGCGGTGAGAATGCCGAGCCCCGAAGGAGACCGCGCATAGAGGATCGTGCCGACGATCGGCAGGCCTTCCGTCAGGCTGGAGACCGGGATCTGCACAAAGGCGGCGAACAGCGGCACGAAAACGAAAAGCCCCCACATGCCGTAAATGATGCTGGGCACGGCCGCGAGAAGCTCGACCGCCGTGGAGACCGGCTTCTTCATCCATCCCGGCGCGAGCTGGGTGAGGAAGATGGCGATGCCGAGCGAGAGAGGCACGCCGACGACCATGGCGATGAGCGCCGTCGTCAGGGTGCCGACGATGGCCGGCCATGCGCCGTACTGCTCGGACTGGGTGTCCCAGACGGAAGAGGTGAGGAAGCCCGGGCCGAACTCCCTGAACGCCGGCCAGCCGCCGATCACCATGGAGATCATGATGCCGGCGAGGAGAATGAGGACGAAATAAGCCGCGCTCCTGCTCGCCAGCTCGAACAGCTTGTCCGAACCGCTCGACGGCTTGATCCTCTGGGCGCGCGACATGCGGGCGCCCGCATCATCCGCAGTCGACATCGACGCCGTGCTCATTCCAACAACCCCGCCCTCGAACGCCGCGCCCGTCCCTGGCGCAATCCCTTCGCTCCAAGCGGAGCGTCCATCCGCATCGACGGCGGCCCGGACGAACGTCGCCCGGGCCGCCAGCCGCGATCAGTTGGTGAACTTCAGTTCCTTCGCCCAGGTCTGGCGGATCTGCGTCTTCACGGTCGCCGGCAGCGGCACATATTCCAGTTCGGCGGCGATCTTGTCGCCGTTCGAATAGGCCCAGTCGAAGAACTTCAGCGCAGCCGCGTTCTTGGCGGCGTCGCCATCCTTGCGGATGAGAATGAAGGTGGCCGAGGTGATCGGCCAGGCGTCGGCGCCCGGCTGATTGTTCAGGATGATGCCGTAGCCCGGCGCCGCGGTCCAATCGGCGTTCGCCGCCGCGGCCTGGAAGCTCTTGTCCTCCGGCGCGGGGAACTTGCCGTCCTTGTTCTGGATGAGGCCGTAGGACAGCTTGTTCTGCTTGGCGTAGGCGTATTCGACATAGCCGATCGAATTCGCAACCTGCTTGACCGAGGCGGAGACGCCTTCGTTGCCCTTGCCGCCGATGCCGACGGGCCAGCTCACCGAGGTGTTGGAGCCGATCTTCGCCTTCCACTCGTCAGAGACGCGCGACAGATAATCCGTCCACACGAAGCTCGTGCCCGATCCGTCCGAGCGATAGACGACGTTGATCGTCGCGTCGGGCAGCTTCACGCCCGGATTGACGTCGGCGATCGCCTTGTCGTTCCATTTCGTGATCTTGCCGAGATAGATGTCGGCGAGCATCGGGCCGGTGAATTTGAGGCCGCGCGCCTCGACGCCCGCGACATTGATCGCCGGAACGATGGCGCCCATCGCGGACGGGAACTGGATCAGACCGTCCTTGCTGAGATCCTCGCCCTTGAGCGGCATGTCGGACGCGCCGAAATCCACCGTCTTCGCCTTGATCTGACGGATGCCGCCGCCGGAGCCGATGGACTGATAGTTCAGCCCGTTTCCGGTCGCGGCCTTATAGGCCTCGGCCCACTTGGAATAGAGCGGGAAGGGGAAGGTGGCGCCGGCGCCGGTGATGTCGGCGGCGGAGGCCGGGGCGATCGCGGAGGCCGCGACAAACGCCGCGGCGGCGAAAAAACGGATCGGTTTCACAGGATGCTCCCTGGTGGGCTTCGGTGGCCGCGCGCAACCGTATTGGCAGGCGGCCGGCGCGCCTCGGTAGGCGGCCTCGATTAGAGCCCTATGACGCTCAGATGACAGTTCGATGACGCGGGGCGCGGCTGTCAGGGGAGCAGCGGCAGCGTCACCGTGAAGGTCGACCCCTTGCCGAGCTCGCTCGCGATGTCGAGACGGCCGCGATGACGGCCGACGATGTGCTTGACCAGGGCCAGCCCCAGGCCGGTGCCGCCTTTCTGCCTGCTTTCCCTAACGTCAGCGCGATAGAAGCGTTCGGTGAGGCGCGGCAGGTGCTGGGGCGCGATCCCCACGCCGTCGTCGCGGACGACGATCTCGACCGCGCGGCCCTCGCCGAGGGGCTGCGCCGAAGGCCGCACCAGGATTTCCGCGCGGCCGCCCTCCCGGCCGTATTTAAGCGCGTTCTCGGCGAGGTTCTCGATGACGCGATAGAGCTCGTCGCGATCGCCGGCGACCGTCCACGGCCCGCCCGCGATCGACGCTTCGAGCCTCGCGCCGCGATCCATCGCGACCATGCGAAGCCCGTCCACCGCCTCCCGGACCACGCCGTCGATGGCGACCGGCGTCGAGGGCGGCAGATGGCGGCTCATCTCGATGCGGGACAAGGACAGGAGATCGTCGATCAGGCGCGCCATGCGCCGGGCCTGATCGCCCATCACGCCGAGGAACTTCTCGCGCGCGTTGGCGTCGTTGCGGGCCGCGCCCTGCAGGGTTTCGATGAAGCCGATCAGCGAAGCGAGCGGCGTCCTCAGTTCATGGCTGGCGTTGGCGACAAAGTCCGTGCGCATGCGCTCGGCGGCCAGCTCCGACGTACGGTCGCGAAACAGCAGCAGCACCTGGCCTTCCGCGTCGGGCACCGCGGTCGCCTGCACGGCGTAATGGCGCTCGACCGGAACCCGCTCGATATGCTCGACCGCCCGGGCGCCGCCGCCACGCGCCGCGGTGGTGGCGGCGAGAATGCCCGGCGCCCGCACGCCCGCCCAGAGCGGCTCGCCGAGGCGCAGGCGCGGGAACAGCGCGAGCGCCGCGCCGTTGGCGCCGATCACCTCGTCCGCTGCGCCGACGAGAATGGCGGGGCTCGGGATGGCGGCGAGGATCTGGCGGGCGTCGGGCAGGCGGGAATCTGGCATGACGCGATCTTCCTACGGCGCCGCGAGGGCGCCGTCATCGGGAGGACAGCCGGCTCCGACCGTCGCAGACGCTCTTGCGGAAGCGGCCTTGCGGAGGCGGCGCGTCGCGCGTATATGCCGCAGCAGACAACTCCGCGTGATCGCAAGGTCACAGAACGAGAGTGGGTCCCCCGGGACCCGCTCTTTTTTATTGGCCGGCGCGGGGCTGGGTTTGCAAGCGAACGCCTGAGCGGATGCCCATGAGCGCCGAACCGCGCCTCATCACGGAAACTGGCCTTGCGGCGCGCGTCGCCGCCATCGTCGAGCCGCCCATCGAGGGGCTCGGCTTTCGCCTCGTGCGCGTCAAGGTGACGGCGCAGAACGGCTGCACGGTCCAGATCATGGCCGAGCGGCAGGACGGGACCATGGGCGTGGACGAATGCGAGGCGGTGAGTCGGGCGATCTCGCCGGTGCTCGACGTCGAGGATCCGATCGCGGGCGAGTACAACCTCGAAATCTCCTCGCCCGGAATCGACCGGCCGCTCGTGCGCGCCGCCGATTTCATCCGCTGGCGCGGACATGACGCCAAGATCGAGATGGCCGTCCCCCATGACGGCCGCAAACGTTATCGCGGCGTCATCGAGGGCGTCGAGGGCGACGCGGCGCTCGTGCGCAATCCCGACGCGCCGGAGGGCGAGGACGCGCTGTGGCGCATCCCGATCGCCGACATGCACGAGGCGCGGCTGACGCTCACCGACGCGCTGATCGACGTGGCGCTCGGACGCACCGGAGCGCGCCCGAAAGGCGCGAAGGGCGCGCAGAAGCCGCGCCGGCAACCATCCAAAGAAACATCGGACGGCGCGCAGAAACCGCGCCCCGACAAGACCCAGGAGTGATTCATGGCCGTCAGCGCAAACCGACTCGAACTGCTGCAGATCGCCGACGCCGTCGCGCGCGAGAAGATGATCGAGCGCGAGATCGTCATCGCGGCGATGGAGGACAGCTACGCCAAGGCGGCGCGCTCGCGCTACGGCGCCGAGACCGACATTCACGCCGAGATCAATCCCAAGACCGGCGAGCTGCGCCTATCGCGCCATATGCTCGTGGTCGATCTGGTGGAGGATTCCGCCAAGCAGATCTCCATCGAGGACGCGCGCCTCAAGAATCCCGCCGCGCAGGCCGGCGACGTGATTTCCGAACAGCTTCCGCCCTTCGAGTTCGGCCGCATCGCGGCGCAGTCGGCCAAGCAGGTCATCGTCCAGAAGGTGCGCGACGCCGAGCGCGAGCGCCAGTATGACGACTACAAGAACCGCATCGGCGAGATCGTCAACGGCGTGGTGAAGCGCGTCGAATACGGCAATGTCGTCGTCGATCTCGGACGCGGCGAGGCGATCGCGCGGCGCGACGAGTTGGTCCCGCGCGAAACCTTCAAGCCGGGCGACCGCATCCGCGCCTATATCTTCGACGTGCGCCGCGAGCAGCGCGGGCCGCAGATCTTCCTGTCGCGCACCCATCCCCAGTTCATGGCGAAGCTGTTCGCTCAGGAGGTGCCGGAAATCTATGACGGCATCATCGAGATCAGGGCCGTCGCGCGCGATCCGGGCTCGCGCGCCAAGATCGCCGTCATCTCCAACGATTCCTCGATCGATCCCGTCGGCGCCTGCGTCGGCATGCGCGGCTCGCGCGTGCAGGCCGTGGTCGGCGAACTGCAGGGCGAGCGCATCGACATCATTCCGTGGTCGCAGGACGTGGCGACCTTCATCGTCAACGCGCTGCAGCCGGCCGAGGTCGCGAAGGTGGTGCTCGACGAGGACGCCGAGCGCATCGACGTCGTCGTGCCCGACGACCAGCTCTCGCTGGCGATCGGACGGCGCGGCCAGAATGTGCGTCTCGCCTCCCAGCTCACGGGATGGAACATCGACATCCTGACCGAGCAGGAGGAATCCGAGCGGCGCCAGAAGGAGTTCGTCGAGCGCTCGACGCTGTTCATGACCGCGCTCAACGTCGACGAGACGGTCGGACAGCTTCTCGCCTCGGAAGGCTATCGCAGCGTCGAGGACGTGGCCTATGTGCCGATCCTGGAGCTGGCCAGCATCGACGGCTTCGACGAGGACACCGCAGGCGAAATCCAGCGACGGGCGCTGGATTATCTCGCCGCCCTGGAAGCTGAGCGCGACGCGCGCCGCAAGGAGCTCGGCGTCGCCGACGAGATGCGCGAGGTGCCGGGCGTCACCACCGAGATGATGGTCAAGCTCGGCGAGGACGGCGTCAAGACGGTGGAGGATCTCGCAGGCTGCGCCACCGACGAGCTGGCGGGCTGGAGCGAGCGCAAGGTGACCGAGAAGCATGGCGAACGCCATGTCGAGACCACCAAGCATCCCGGCCTGCTCGACGGCATGGACCTGTCGCGCGACGAGATCGAGGCGATCATCATGGCCGCGCGCGTCAAGGCGGGATGGATCGAGGAGCCGGCGCCGGCGGAGGCCGCCGAAGGCGCGACCGCCTGACGGCGATCCGGCGCGGCGTGACGGCCGGTGGACGAGGAGATCGACCTGGAGCGCACATGCATCGTCACGCGCGACAAGCGGGACCCGGCGGAGCTCATCCGGTTCGTGGCGTCGCCGGACGGCGTCGCCACGCCTGACCTGAAACGAAAGCTGCCCGGTCGCGGCGCATGGGTTGCGGCGCGGGCCGACATCGTCGCCCGCCTGAACGACAAGCAGCTCTCCCGCGCGCTCAAGCGGCCGACGACGATCCCGCCCGGACTGGCGGACACGGTGGAGCGCCTGCTGCGGCGGGACGCGCTGCAGGCGCTGGCTCTCGCCAACAAGGCGGGCCGGGTCGTCACCGGCTTCGACAAGACCGCCGAAACCGCCGCCGCCGGCCGGGCCATCGCGCTGCTGCACGCCCGCGAGGCGGCTGAAAACGGGCGCCGCAAACTCGACGGCGCCGCGAAAGGCGCTGTTCCGACGCTCTCGCCGTTCGAGAGCGCAGAAATGGATTTGGCATTGGGCCGCATCCATGTGATACACGCAGCGCTCACGGTTGGCGCTGTCAGCGACGCTTGTTTGACCCGTTGCCGCTTGCTTCTCGCATATCGGGGAGAGGGCGGGGACGGTGTTCGCGCTGGCGCAGCGATTGAGGACAAGGCGGAACCGATCGCCGCCGCAGGATCGAAGGCTGAATGACTGATACGAAAAATCCAGGCGACAAGACGCTGCATGTGTCTACGACGAAGACGCTGACCCTCAAGCGTCCCGAGACCGGCACGGTTCGCCAGAGCTTCTCCCACGGCCGCACCAAATCGGTCGTGGTCGAGAAGGTGAAGCGTCATGCGCCCTCCGCCCCTCCCGCGCGGCCTGAGAGCCGGGAGGCCGCCCCGCCTCCGGCGCCGAAGCCGACGCCCGCGCCGCAGCAGCCGGCCGCCGCCAGCAGCGCTCCAGCCCCGCAGCGCGCGCCCGCAGCGCCGCGCCCGGCGCCGGTCAAGCCCGCGACGCCGGGCGGACTCGTGCTGCGCACGCTCTCCGAGGACGAGCGCGAGGCGCGCCAGTCGGTGCTGACGGAGGCGCGCAAGCGCGAAGATGATGAGCGCCGCCGCGCCGAAACCGAGGCGAAGGCTCGCGCCGAACGGGAATCCCGCGAGGCCGAGGAGCGCGCCGCCTCCGAAGCGCGCAAGCGCGAGGAAGACGACCGCCGCCGCGCGGAAGACGAACTGAAGCGCAAGGCCGCGGACGAAGCGCGCCGGCGCCTCGGCGAACCAGCGCCGCGGGCGCCGTCGACCGAAGGCCGCCCGGACCGCAGCGGATCGGGCGGATATTCCGTAGGAACCGGCGGCCGGCGGCCGCAGCAGCTCGTCTTCAACCGGCCCCGGCCGGAAGGCGCGGAAAGACCCGAGGCCGGCGCGGAGCGATCCGCCCGCGCGCCTTACGGCGACCGCCCGCAGGGCGACAGGCCGCCGCGCCCCTACGGCGATCGGCCCCAGGGCGACCGCCCGCCGCGTCCCTATGGCGACAGGCCGCAAGGCGACCGCCCGCCCCGCCCCTTCGGCGATCGCGGACCCAGGCCGCCGGGCGACCGTCCGCCTCGTCCTTATGGCGATCGGCCCCCGGGCGACCGTCCGCCGCGTCCCTATGGCGACAGGCCGCAAGGCGACCGCCCGCCCCGCCCCTTCGGCGATCGCGGCCCCAGACCGCCAGGCGGACCGCGTCCGTTCGGCGGCGGCTTCTCGGCGCCGCCTCCGGGCGACAATCCGCTTGAGGATGCGCGCCCGACGCGGTCGCGCGGCGACGGCATGCGCTCCGCGCGCCGGCCGAGCACAGCCGTCAAGCCGACCGCCGAAAAGCCCACGCGCGCCGGCGACGGGAAGTCGCGCGGCCGTCTCACGCTGTCCAACGCGCTCAACGACGACAGCGAGAAGACACATTCGACGGCGGCCTTCCGCCGCCGCATGCAGCGCCTGACGGGGCATCGCGACGACAATTCCGGCGAGAAAATCTCGCGCGAGGTGACCGTTCCCGAGACGATCACCATCCAGGAGCTCGCCAACCGCATGAGCGAGCGCGCGGTCGACGTCATCCGCCTGCTGATGAAGCAGGGCCAGATGCTGAAGATCAACGACGTGATCGACGCCGACACGGCGCAGCTCGTCGCCGAGGAAATGGGCCACACGGTCAAGCGCGTCGCTGAATCCGACGTCGAGGAAGGGCTGTTCGACAATCCCGATCTCGACGATCCGCTGGACATTTATCAGCGCCCGCCCGTGGTCACGATCATGGGCCATGTCGACCACGGCAAAACCTCGCTGCTCGACGCGATCCGTCAGGCGAACGTGGTCGAGGGCGAGGCCGGCGGCATCACCCAGCATATCGGCGCCTATCAGGTCACGGCGCCGAACGGCTCGCACATCACCTTCATCGACACGCCCGGACACGCCGCGTTCAGCCAGATGCGGGCGCGCGGCGCGAAGGTCACGGATATCGTGGTGCTGGTCGTCGCCGCAGACGACGGCGTCATGCCGCAGACGATCGAGGCCATCAATCACGCCAAGGCGGCGAAGGTGCCGATCATCGTCGCGATCAACAAGATCGACAAGCCTGACGCCAACCCGCAGCGCGTGCGCACCGAGCTTCTGCAATATGAGGTGCAGGTCGAGGCGATGGGCGGCGAGGTGCAGGACGTCGAAGTGTCGGCGAAAAACCAGACCAATCTCGACGGTCTCCTCGAAGCGATCGCCCTGCAGGCGGAACTGCTCGACCTCAAGGCCAATCCCAACCGCCCGGCGGAGGGAACGGTCATCGAAGCGAAGCTCGATCGCGGCCGCGGCGCCGTGACGACCATGCTCGTGCAGCGCGGAACGCTCGTGGTCGGCGACATCGTCGTCGCCGGCTCCGAATGGGGCAAGGTGCGCGCGCTGATCTCCGACAAGGGCGAGAACCTGAAGCTCGCGCCGCCTTCGTTCCCTGTCGAGGTGCTCGGCTTCTCCGGCGCGCCGGAAGCCGGCGACCGCATGGCGGTGGTCGAAAGCGAGGCGCGCGCGCGGGAAATCACCGCCTATCGCGAACGCCAGAAGCGCGACAAGGCCGTCGCGCGCCAGGCGACGATGCGCGGCTCGCTCGCGGAGATGATGAAGGGCGTGAAGGACGCCGCCGGCAAGAAGGAGTTCCCGCTCATCGTCAAGGGCGACGTGCAGGGCTCGGTCGAGGCGATCGTCACGGCGCTCGAAAAGCTCGGCAACGACGAGGTGCGCGCGCGCGTCATCCATTCCGGCGTCGGCGGCATCACCGAGAGCGACATCACGCTGGCGGAATCCTCCGCCGCGGCGGTCATCGGCTTCAACGTGCGCGCCCACAAGGAAGCGCGCGAGGCGGCCGAACGGACGGGAACGGAAATCCGCTACTACAACATCATCTACAATCTCGTGGATGACGTGAAGGATGCGATGTCCGGCCTGCTCGCGCCGACGCTGCGCGAGGAGCGTCTCGGCGAGGCGCAGATCAGGGAGATCTTCGCGGTCTCCAAGGTCGGCAAGGTCGCCGGCTGCGTCGTCACCGACGGCGTCGTCCAGCGCGGCGCCAATGTCCGCCTGATCCGCGACAATGTCGTGATCCACGAAGGCAAGCTGTCGACGCTGCAGCGCTTCAAGGATCAGGTCACGGAAGTCCGCGCCGGTCAGGAATGCGGCATGTCGTTCGAGAACTATCAGGACATGCGCGCGAACGACGTGATCGAGTGCTACAAGGTGGAAGAGGTGAAGCGCACGCTCTGAAGCGCTGCGCTTCATCAGCCGCCCATCCACGGTCCCGCCGGCGAGGCGCCGGCGAGACCGTTCCGACATTCAGATCGCTCCGGTCCGATCCCGGAAGTTGCCCCCGTGAAACCGAAAACAAAATCATCCGCCGCCCCTTCCCAGCGCCAGCTCCGCGTCGGCGAGCTCATCCGCCAGGCCCTGTCGGAAATGCTCGCGCGCGGCGACGTCTATGACGAGGTGCTGGCGACGCATCCGGTCTCGGTGACCGGCGTGCGGATGTCCCCCGACCTGAAGCTCGCCACCATCAATGTCCTGCCGCTCGGCGGAGAGCACAAGATGGCCGTGCTCGCCGCGCTCGACGCGCACCGCAAATTCATTCGCGGCGAGATCGCCCACCGCATCAATCTGAAATTCGCGCCCGACATCCGCTTCCACGCCGATGACAGTTTCGACGAGCGCTCGCGGATCGAGCGGCTGCTCGATTCCGAGGCGGTCAGGCGCGACACGCGCAAGCCCTGAACAATCGAAGCCGCAGAGCCGCCGCGCCGGTTCGAACCCGGCGGCGGAAGGATGAACGATGGAACCCCTCAAGCACAACGACCCGCGCGCCGCCGCGCGCCCGCAACGGACCGACGACCGGCCGCGCCCCAAGAAGCGCGACGTCGACGGCTGGTTCATCCTCGACAAGCCGACCGGCATGACCTCGACGCACGCCGTGTCGATCGTGAAGCGGCTCTACAACGCCAAGAAGGCCGGCCACGCCGGCACGCTCGATCCGCTCGCGTCGGGCTGCCTGCCGATCGCGCTCGGCGAGGCGACGAAGACGGTTCCCTACGTGATGGACGGCCGCAAGGCCTATCGCTTCACCGTCGCCTGGGGCGTCGAGACCGACACCGACGATTCCGAGGGTCGGACGATCGCGACCTATGACGCGCGTCCGACCCGGGCCGAGGTCGAGGCCCTGCTGCCGCAGTTCATCGGCCTGATCCAGCAGACGCCGCCGAAATTCTCCGCGATCCGGATCGCCGGCGAGCGCGCCTACGATCTCGCCCGCGACGGCGAGGAGGTGGCGCTCAAGCCGCGCGAGATCCTGATCGAGGATCTGGCGGTCGTCGCTCATGACGAGGCGTCGACGACGCTCGAGGCGCGGACCGGCAAGGGCGCCTATGTGCGCGCGATCGCGCGCGATCTCGGCCGCGCGCTGGGCTGCGGCGGCCATGTCACGGCGCTGCGGCGCACGCGCGTCGGGCCTTTCCATGAGAAAGACCTGGCGCCGATGCCGCCCCGGCCGGCCGAAGGCGAGGAGCCGGACCACCGCTCGCTGACGGCGGCGCTTCTGCCGGCGGTCGCGGCGCTGGCGGAACTGCCCCCCGTAACCGTGTCGCGCGGCGATGCGGGCCGGCTGATGCGCGGGCAGGGCGTCATCCTGCGCGGCCGCGACGCGCCGGTCGAGACCGGCGCGGTGGCTGTTCACGCCGACGGCGCGCTGATCGCGATCGGCGATGTCGAAGGCGGGGAACTCAGGCCGCGGCGGGTGTTCCGCCCCGGCGGGCGCTGAAGACCTGCGCTTCCGAGGCCCGCAGCAATCCACGCTGGCTTCGCCGGGGAATTCGTGTATATCGCCGGCCATCGGCCGCCTTCGGGCGGCCTGGCGTTTTGGAGACCCGTTCTCCGGACGCGTCCCGCGACCCTTCTGGACGACATCCCGGATCGGCCGCCCCTTCCCTCCAACAAAGGATCACCCGATGTCGATCACGACCGAGCGCAAGCGGACGCTTGTGAAGGAATATGCGACCAAGGCCGGCGACACAGGCTCGCCCGAAGTGCAGGTCGCGCTGCTCACCGAGCGCATCAACACGCTGACCGAGCATTTTAAGGCCCATGTGAAGGACAACCATTCGCGCCGCGGGCTGCTGAAGATGGTGTCGCAGCGCCGTTCGCTGCTCGACTATCTCAAGCGGTCGGACGAGGCGCGCTACAGGACGCTCATCGAGAGGCTCGGCATTCGCCGCTAACCCCTTTGGACCGGGCGCGCAGGGCGCGTCCGGTCCTGTTTCAGCCGCCGCGATGGTCGCTGGCGGCTTCCCAGGGCGGTCCGCCGACGCCATGGGCCAGATCGCCGGACGCTCCGTTTTCCGATGAGAGCGTCTCGCCGTCTCGCTCATGACGCGCCGGACAGGCCCCAACGTCACGAGAGAACAGATGTTCAACATCCATCGCGAAGAAATCGACTGGGCCGGGCGCAAGCTCGTGCTCGAAACCGGCAAGGTCGCCCGCCAGGCCGACGGCGCCGTCATCGCCACCTATGGCGACACCACGGTGCTCGCCACCGTCGTCTCGGCCAAGGAGCCGAAGCCGGGCTTCGACTTCTTCCCGCTCACCGTCAATTACCAGGAAAAGGCGTTCGCCGCCGGCCGCATTCCGGGCGGCTACTTCAAGCGCGAGGGCCGTCCCTCCGAGCGCGAGACGCTGGTGTCGCGCCTGATCGACCGGCCGATCCGGCCGCTGTTCGTCGAAGGCTACAAAAACGACACGCAGGTGATCGTGACCGTGCTGTCGCACGATCTCGAGAACGAGCCTGACATGGTCGCGATGGTCGCGGCGTCGGCGGCGCTGACGCTCTCCGGCGTTCCCTTCATGGGCCCGATCGGCGGCGCCAGGGTCGGCTATATCGACAACGCCTACGTGCTCAACCCGACCGTCGACCAGATGAAGGACGCCGTCCTCGATCTCGTCGTCGCCGGCACCGCCGACGCCGTGCTGATGGTCGAATCCGAAGCGAAGGAGCTGTCGGAAGAGGTGATGCTCGGCGCCGTGATGCACGGCCACAAGGGCTTCCAGCCGGTGATCGAGGCGATCATCCGCCTCGCCGAGCGCGCCGCCAAGGAGCCGCGCGACTTCGCGCCGCCGAACAACGCCGACGTCGAAAAGGCGGTGCTCGCCATCGCCGAGGCCGACCTGCGCAAGGCTTACGCGATCACCGAGAAGCAGGCGCGCTACGCCGCTGTCGACGCGGTGAAGGCGAAGGTGATGGCGGAGCTTCTGCCGGAAGGCCAGGAGCCCAAATTCGCGCCCGAGAAGGTCAAGACCGTGTTCAAGGACGCGCAGGCGAAGGTGGTGCGCTGGAACATCCTCGACGAGGGCAAGCGCATCGACGGCCGCGACGTGAAGACGGTGCGTCCGATCGTCTGCGAGGCCGGCTTCCTGCCGCGCACGCACGGCTCGGCGCTGTTCACGCGCGGCGAGACTCAGGCGCTGGTCGTCACCACGCTCGGCACCGGCGACGACGAGCAGTTCATCGACGAGCTGGAAGGCACCCGCAAGGAGCGCTTCCTCCTGCACTACAACTTCCCGCCCTATTCGGTCGGAGAAACCGGCCGCATGGGCTCTCCCGGCCGCCGCGAGATCGGTCACGGCAAGCTCGCCTGGCGCGCCATCCACCCGATGCTGCCTGCGCATCACGAGTTCCCCTACACGCTGCGGGTCGTCTCCGAGATCACCGAGTCGAACGGCTCGTCCTCGATGGCGACCGTGTGCGGCGCCTCGCTGGCGCTGATGGACGCGGGCGTGCCGCTGAAATCGCCGGTGGCGGGCATCGCGATGGGCCTCATCCTCGAAGGCGAGCGCTATGCGGTGCTCTCCGACATCCTCGGCGACGAGGATCATCTCGGCGACATGGACTTCAAGGTGGCGGGCACGGCGAACGGCGTGACCTCGCTGCAGATGGACATCAAGATCGCCGGCATCACCGAAGAGATCATGAAGGTCGCTCTCGCCCAGGCTAGGGACGGCCGCGCCCACATCCTCGGCGAGATGTCGAAGGCACTGACCTCGGCGCGCGCCGAGCTCGGCGAATTCGCGCCGCGCATCGAAACCATCAAGATCCCGGTCGACAAGATCCGCGAAGTGATCGGCTCCGGCGGCAAGGTGATCCGCGAGATCGTCGAGAAGACCGGCGCGAAGATCGACATCGGCGACGACGGCACGATCAAGATCGCGTCCGCGAACGGCGACTCGATCAACGCCGCGATCAAGTGGATCAAGTCGATCGCGTCCGAAGCGGAAGTGAACGCGATCTATGAAGGCACCGTCGTCAAGGTGATGGAGTTCGGCGCCTTCGTGAACTTCTTCGGCGCCAAGGACGGCCTCGTCCACATCTCCGAACTGGCCCCGCGCCGCGTCGGCAAGGTCACCGACGTGGTCCAGGAAGGCCAGAAGGTGAAGGTGAAGTATCTCGGCATGGACGATCGCGGCAAGGTCCGCCTCTCCATGAAGGTCGTCGATCAGGAGACCGGCGAGGACATCACCGAAAAGGTCAAGGCCGAGCAGGAAGCCTACCGCGCCCAGAAGGAAGCCGAGCGTCAGGCCCGCATCGATGCGGGCGAGGACGTGCCGCCGCTCGACGAGGAGCGCGGCGATCGCGGTCCGCGCCGCGAGGGCGGCGATCGCGGCCATCGTCGCGACCGCGGCGACCGCCCGCGCCGCCCGCGCTACGAAGACTGAGCGCAGCGCTTCTGAATTGCAAAAGGCCCGGCGAAAGCTGGGCCTTTTTGTTTGCGCCGGGTATGATGCGCCATGAACCAGCACGCCGCCGACATCATGGCTCTCTATCGCCGCCATGCGAAGACGTGGGCGACGGGGCGCGGCAAAAGCCTCATGGAGAAAGCGTGGCTCGACCGCTTTCTCGCGCTGGCGCCGCCGCGCGCGGCGATCCTCGACATCGGCTGCGGCGCGGGCGACCCGATCGCGCGCTATCTCCTGCAGCAGGGCTGCGATGTTTCGGGAGTCGATTCATCGCCTGACATGATCGCGTTGTGCCAACGCGATTTCCCCGCCGGCGACTGGCGCGTCGCGGATATGAGACGCCTGTCGCTCGGGCGCGTTTTCGACGGGCTGATCGCATGGGACAGTTTTTTTCATCTCACGCCGGACGATCAGCGCGCGATGTTTGCGATCTTCCGCGCGCACGCCGCGCCCGGCGCGGCCCTGATGTTCACGAGCGGGCCGCGCGCCGGCGTCGCGATGGGCGAACTCGAAGGCGACCCGCTCTATCACGCCAGCCTCGACGGCGATGAGTATCGCAGCCTGCTGACCGCCAGCGGCTTCGCGGTCGTGGAGCATATGACCGAAGACCCGGCCTGCGGCGGCAACACGGTCTGGCTGGCGCAGGCGCGATAGGCGCGGCGGCGACGGAAAGCGGGATTTCGTTTTTACGCACGGCTGAAGCAGACGATCTACTGAGCAGCCATGACGGGCGCGGGCGCGCCGCGCGCCGGCCATGCCCCATGCGGGGTTGCCCTTGCGGAGGAATGACGCTTAACCCGGCGGAGCGCCGGTCGGCGCCATCTTTTCGAGGAGTCCTTCATGTCGATTACCCGCATCGAACCCGGCGTCCGCTTCTGCAAGGCGGTGGTCCATGGCGACACGGTCTATGTCGCGGGCCAGACGGCCAAAAAAACCGCGGGCGGCAGCGTCACGGAGCAGACCAAGGAAATCCTCGCCACCATCGACGAAGCGCTCGCCCAGGCGGGATCGGACAAGACCAAAATCCTGATGACGAACATCTGGCTGACGGACATCTCGAAGTTCGCCGAGATGAACGCCGTGTGGGACGCCTGGGTGGCGAAGGACAGCATGCCGGCCCGCGCCACGGTCGAGGCGAAGCTCGCGGCGCCGAACCTCAACGTCGAAATCGCGGTCATCGCCGCCAAGTAAGGCGACGCGCCACAGCATGCGGCGGCTTCACGGACCAGCCGCATGCGCTCCTGACGCATCATGCGCCGAACGGCGCGCCCTCCTTGCGGCGCGCCGCAGACGCGCGTAACTTTGCCAGCGGCGCGGGTGTAGTTCAGAGGTAGAACGTCAGCTTCCCAAGCTGAATGTCGTGGGTTCGATTCCCATCGCCCGCTCCAACGCCTCTATCGGGCGCCGCGCCTCATCCTCCATCGCCAGGTTTCGCGGCCGGCGCGCAGGGAAAGGCGCTCGCCATGCTCTTATGGGCTATCCTGAACCAGTTCTCGCCGATCTCTTCGGGATGGCTGTCCGTGTAGCGGACGAAAATCCGCACCAGTTGCGTCAGTGTCGACTCAGGCGGCAGACACAGGTTCATGCTCGGGCGGTTGCGCTCGTCGCGATAAAGCGACGCCTGCTGCAGAGCGAGAAATCCGCCCCAGCACCGGCCGGTCTCGAAGGTGAGCGGGGCGTTGACGACGCCGGACGCATTCTGCGGCGCGTAGGCGATCAGCCGGCAGCCGACGCTCATTTCAAGCGCCGTCTGGCCATGGGACGGCGAGGCGAGCCAGACCAGCGCGCCTGCGGCGGCAAGCAGGCGTCTCGCCAACGCAGGAAACGTCATCGCCAAATGCCGACCCTCGCGTGAACTCTTGCGTCGCGCCGAGCCTGCCCTCATCTTGAAGCGAAGGTCAACGCAACCGGCGTCCGGATGCGCGCCAACGGAGACCCCCGCGTGAGATCCGCCCTCGCCTCCGCGATCGCTTTCGCCGCTCTCACGAGCGCGCCCGCCCTCGCCGCCGAGGACGGACCGTGGCGGGCCATCGCTGCGAGCGCGCACGAAACGACCGTCTCGCACGCGCTGTCGGGCAAGAAGCCGACCGAGGCGGAAGCGATCGAGAACGCCCGCTCCGTCTGCCGCGAACAGGCCGAGGCGTGCAACGTCATCGCGACCTTCAACGCGGGCTGCCGCTATGTGGCGCTCGGCGGAAGGCCGAAGGGGCCGAACAATATGGAGCCCATCTTCCTCGTCGGCCTGACGGCGGAGGATGCGATGAGCCGCTGCCGCGCCCTGGGCCTGGTCTGCAACCGGGAGCCCAAGGGCTGGTGCATGGACTCATAGCGATGGAGGCCCGCCTGAAACTCATCGCGATCGGATCGAGCGCCGGCGTGCTGGCGCTGGCCGGACTCGCCTGGCTGGCGCAGGGCGACGCCATCTTCGTCAATCTCGTCAACGCCGCCCTCGCGATGTGCATGTAGAGGCGGCGCGCCGCAAGGTTCGATCGCGCGAACGCGCGCCAGCCTCAGTCAGGCGGCGGCCTGCGCGCGACGGTTCCGGGCGGCTTCAACCGTCGCGACACGCCATGCCGGGTCTTGCTCCAGTAGTGAGGCTTCGCGACGAGCTCGATCGCGGCGCGCCAGGCCGCCACCGTCATCAGCGCATAATAGGCGGGCAGCAGCGCGATCCACGGAACGAGCCAGCGCCGGCCCTCGCGGCGCGCCGCAGCGAGCGGCGGCGCGATCATCGACACGAAGCCGGCGACGAGCAGCACGATCGCGCATGACCAGACGACAACGTTGAACGGCCCGAGCGGCCCCGCGACCGGACCGGCGGCGACCTCCAGCATCGCGAAGCCGAACAGGAAAGGCCCGAACAAGGCCGTCAGCACGGAGCCGAGACTCATCGCCAGCGCGCAGAGCGCGGCGAAACCGCCCCGCTCGCGCAGCGGACGGCGCGGCGCCGTCAGGTGCACATAGCTCGTCTGCATCCAGCCCTTCAGCCAGCGGCTGCGCTGCGCCATCCAGGCCGGCAGCCGCAGCGGCGCCTCCTCCCATGTGACCGAGTTCAGCGCCCCGATCCGGTAGCCGCGCCGGAAGAAGCGCAGCCCGAGGTCGGCGTCCTCCGTCACGTTCCAGGCGTCCCAGCCGCCGACGTCGCGCAGCGCCTCGACGCGGAAATGATTGGACGTGCCGCCGAGCGCGATCGGATAGCGCTGCGCCGCCAGCGACGGCAGCAGCAGGCCGAACAGCGAGGCGTATTCAAGCGCGAACAGGCGCGTCAGCCAGGTCTCGTCCGCGTTCTCGATCGCGAGCCGGGCCTGAAGGCAGGCAAGCGTTCTGTCCTCCTGACGAAATCGGGCGGCGGCGAGACGCAACTGCCGCGGATCGGGACGATCCTCCGCGTCATAGATCGCGAGCAGTTCGCCGCGCGCGCCGGCCAGCCCGATATTCAGCGCCCGCGGCTTGGTGCGCGGCGCGCCGGGCGGCGCCACGACGATGCTGAACCAGCTCGGAAGATCGCAGGCTTCGAAGGCGCGCCGCGTCTCCTCATCGTCGGCCTCCAGCAAGATCCTGACGTCGAGCTTGGCCGGCGGATAGTCGAGCGCGCAGAGGGCCGAGGCCAGCCGCGCGGCCATGTTCGCCTCGCGATAGAGCGGCGCAAGCACCGTGTAGACCGGCAGGCGGCTGTCCGGCGCGGGCGGATGCTCGTGCGCGATCGGCCAGGCGGACGCCGTCGCCGCCAGCCTGAGCACGACATTGACGAGAAACAGCGAGCCGACGAACAGGCTGAGCAATGTCAGCGTGAGGAGCGGATCGACCGCCATCGCCGCCGTGAAGCCCGCCGCAGCGCCGATCATCCAGAGCAGCATCGGCGCGCGGGGTCCGTCGCGCGCGGAATCGAAAGGCGAGCGATCCGGCAGGCGATGTGCGCCGATGAGCTGCGCCTGCGCGGCGCAGGCCTCCAGCAGGCCGCGATCGAGGCGGGACGGCGTCGTTATCACCAGTCCGCTGCGCGGCCGGCGCGCATCCCACCCCAGCGCCTGCCGCAGCACGCGTCCGCGCGGCGCGATGGCGAAGCGCCAGCGGCGCGGATTGGGCCGCAGCGGCGCGACGCCCGCCGCGACGGCCTCCGCCCAGGGCGCCTCGCCGGAGAAGGGCGGCGGCTGCGCCGCGAAGGGGAGTCCGAGAAAATCCGCGAGCGCCCTGTAAGCCCCCTCCTCGCCGACAAGATCCTCCGCGACGGCCTGCTCCAGCGGCGTCACATTCGCTTCGACGGCTGTCGAGATGCAGCGGGCTGCGTCGCGGCCGGACAAGCCGGCCGCGAGCAGAAGCCCGATGTCGCGCGAATAGGGTCGTATGACGTCATCAAACGACATGAGCCCCGCCGCCCCCCGGCACCGGAAAAGTCTAGGAGACCACGCCCGAGCCGCACTCTTAAAATCCGTTGAGGCTCTCAACATAAAAATTCAAGTCGAGGAGAGCGCCGCGCCTTCCGCGAGCCGGCGCTGGCGCGCTGGCGCGGCCCATGCTTTGCTTGACCTTCGCGAACAGACGCTGCGAGGGATCATGCTACGAATCCTCCGACGCCTTGCATTCACGCTGATTGCGCTCACGCTCGCAGCCGCGCCCGCTTTCGCGCAGGCCGACGATCGCTGCATCGGGCCGATCGCCGCGGCGTCGCCGCTCCTGCAGCGGGTCGCGCTCCGCGCCGCCGCGAACGAAGCCGGCGCGACGCGGCTGACCTTCATCGGCCACGCGACCTTCCTGATCGAAAGCCCCGGCGGCGTCACGATCGCGACCGACTACAACGATTATGTGCGGCCACAGACGACGCCGCTCATCGCGACGATGAATCGCGCGCACGACACGCATTACACGCTGCGCCCGGACCCCGCGATCAAGCATGTGCTGCGGGGATGGGCCGAGCCCGGCCAGCCGGCCGATCACGACCTGCGCGTCGGCGACGCGCGCATCAGGAACGTCGCGACCAATATCCGCGACGGCTATGGCGCGACGCAATATTACGGCAATTCGATCTTCGTGTTCCAGATCGGCGATCTCTGCATCGCGCATCTTGGCCATCTGCATCACACGCTGACGCCGAAGCATCTCGAAGCGCTCGGCCATATCGACGTGGTGCTGGCGCCGGTCGACGGGAGCTTCACGCTCAATGTCGACGGGATGATGGACGTCATCAAGCAGACCAACGCGCGGCTGATCATACCGATGCATTATTTCGGAGCCTCGACGCTGCAACGCTTTCTCGACAAGGCGCGCGAACGGGCCTGGGACGTGGAGCGCAGCGACGTTTCCAGCGTCGCGGTTTCGCAGGCGACGCTGCCGCAGACGCCGAAGGTGCTTGTGCTGCCGGGGCGGTGAGCGCGCTCAGAGACGGCGCAACGCCACTTCCTCGATCGCGTGCTGCGCGCCTTTCTTGAGGATGAGGCTGGCGCGCTGACGCGTGGGCAGGATGTTCTCGCGCAGATTGACGAGATTGATCGTCGCCCAGAGCTCCTCGGCGCGCGCGAGCGCCTGCGCGTCGGTCAGCTCGGTGTATTTGCGAAAGAAGGAGCGCGGATCACGGAAAGCGGTGTCGCGCAGCCGCATGAATCGCTTCACATACCAGTCGTGCAGGCGCTCCTCATCGGCGTCGAGATAGATCGAGAAGTCGAAGAAGTCGGACACGAAGGGCACGGCCTTGCCGTCCTTCGGCAACGGCGCCGGCTGCAGCACGTTTAGCCCCTCGAAGATGAGGATGTCGGGCCGATCGACGGTGACATGCTCCCCCGGCGTCACGTCATAGGTGATGTGGGAATAGACCGGCGCCCTGACGCCGCGCTTGCCCGCCTTGATGTCGGCGACGAAGCGCAGCAGCGCGGCGCCGTCATAGCTTTCGGGAAAGCCCTTGCGCTGCATCAGGCCGCGCTTCTCCAGCTCGGCGTTCGGCAGAAGGAAACCGTCCGTGGTGACGAGATCGACCTTCGGCGTGTTCGGCCAGCGCGCGAGCAGCGCCTGCAGCACGCGCGCCGTCGTCGATTTGCCGACCGCGACCGAACCGGCGAGTCCGATGATGTAGGGCACCTTCGCCTCCTCCTCCGCATAGAGGAAGCGCTGCGTCGCCTTGAACAGCCCCTGCGTGGCCGCGACATAGAGCGCGAGAAGGCGCGACATCGGCAGATAGATCGCCGCGACCTCTTCCAGAGAGATCGGATCGTTCAGCGACTGGAGCCGGATGATCTCCTGCGCCGTCAGCGTCATCGGCGTGTCGGCGCGCAGCTTCGCCCAGTCGTCGCGGGAGAAGACGCGGTAGGGCGACAGGCTTTCGTCGCTGCTCGTGGAAACGCGCTGATCCATGTGACCTCGACTTCCGCCCCGCGCCGTCACCCCTTCGGGCGCGCGGCTTTCTCGGCCAGGCCGGACTGCGCGGTCCGCCGGGCGAGTTCGTCCAGCACGTCCTGCAGCGGCGCGCCCCGCGCGCGCAGCAGAACGAGCAGATGATAGATCAGGTCGGCGCTCTCCGCGACGAGCGCCGCCTTGTCCTGGGCGACAGCGGCGATCACGGTTTCAACCGCCTCCTCGCCAAGCTTCTTGGCGATGCGCTCCGGCCCCGCGGCGATCAGCCTCGCCGTCCAGGATTCGTCCGGCGAGGCGGCGGCGCGCTCGGCCACGATGCGTTCGAGATCGGCGAGGGTGAAGGTCATGTCATCCTCACCGGCAGGCCGGCGTCGCGGAGCGCCTGCTTCGCCTGCCCGACGGTGTAGGTTCCGAAATGGAAGATCGAGGCCGCCAGCACGGCGCTCGCATGGCCGTCGCGCACGCCGGCGACCATGTGGTCAAGCGTTCCGACGCCGCCGGACGCGACCACGGGCGTATGCACGCGGTCGGCGATGGCGCGCGTGAGCGCGATGTCATAGCCCGCTTTCGTGCCGTCCCTGTCCATCGAGGTGACGAGCAGTTCGCCGGCGCCGAGAGAGACCACCTCCTCCGCGAAAGCCAGCGCGTCGATACCGGTTTCCCTGCGGCCGCCATGGGTGAAAATCTCCCAGCGCGGCGGCTCGCCCTCGCGCGACACGCGCTTGGCGTCGATGGCGACGACGATGCACTGATCGCCGAACTTCTCGGCCGCCTCCTTCACAAACCGGCGGTCGTTCACGGCGGCGGTGTTGATCGACACCTTGTCGGCCCCGGCGAGCAGAAGCGCGCGGATGTCGTCCACCTTGCGCACGCCGCCGCCGACGGTCAGCGGCATGAAGCAGGCCTCGGCGGTCCGCCGCACCATGTCGAGCAGGATGCCGCGATCCTCGTGGCTCGCCGTGATGTCGAGGAAAGTGAGTTCATCGGCGCCGGCGGCGTCATAGGCCTTCGCCGCCTCCACCGGATCGCCGGCGTCGACGAGATCGACGAACTGCACGCCCTTGACGACGCGCCCATCCTTCACGTCCAGGCAGGGGATGATGCGGGTCTTCAGCATCACGCCGCCTTTTCCGTGCGCGCAAGGATCGCGAGCGCCTCGGCCGGATCGATGCGGCCGTCATAGAGCGCGCGCCCGGAGATCGCGCCTTCGAGCCGCGCGCATTCCGGCGAGGCGAGCTTTCTGATGTCGTCCAGAGAGGCGAGGCCGCCGGACGCGATCACGGGGATCGAGACCGCGTCGCCGAGCGCGATCGTCGCGTCCCAGTTCACGCCGGCGAGGACGCCGTCGCGGTCGATATCCGTGAAGATGACGGCGGCGACGCCGGCGTCCTCGAAGCGTTTCGCGAGATCATGCGCGTGCAGCGTGGAGGCAGCCGCCCAGCCCTCGACGGCGACGAAACCGTCGCGCGCATCGACGCCGACGGCGACGCGGCCAGGAAAGGCGCGCGCCGCCTCGCGCACGAAAGCGGGATTTTTCACGGCGGCGGTGCCGATGATGACGCGACGGACGCCGCGCGACAGCCACGCCTCGACAGTCGCCATGTCGCGCACGCCGCCGCCAAGCTGGATGGGGTTTTTCGTCGCCTTCAGGATCGCGTCGATGGCGGTCGCGTTCATCGGCTTGCCGGCGAAGGCGCCGTCGAGATCGACGACATGCAGCCAGGCGAATCCCTGCCGCTCGAACGCGGCGGCCTGGGCGGCCGGATCGTCGTTGAAGACCGTGGCCTGCGCCATGTCGCCGCGCACGAGACGGACGCAGCGGCCTTCCTTGAGGTCGATGGCCGGGAAGAGAATCATGGCCGCCACCGCAGGAAGTTGCCGATCAGCGCAAGACCGAGAGTCTGGCTCTTCTCGGGGTGGAACTGGACGCCGGCCATGTTGTCGCGCGCGACCATCGCCGTGATCGCGCCGCCATGATCGGTGGTCGCGACGACATCGGACGGCGCCGACGCCGTGAGATGATAGGAATGCACGAAATAGGCGTGTAACCCGTCGGGACCCGTCGCGATCCCGTCCAGCAGGGCGTGCGGGCGGCGCGCGTCGAGCGCATTCCAGCCCATGTGCGGAATCTTCAGGGACGGATCGGACGGCCTGATCCGCACGACGTCTCCCGGCATCCAGTCGAGGCCCTCGGTGGTCACATATTCAAGCCCCCGGCTCGCCATGAGCTGCATGCCGACGCAGATGCCGAGGAAGGGCTTGCCGCGCCGGCGCACCTGCTCGACCAGCGTCTCGACCATGCCCGGAACGGCGTCGAGGCCGCGCCGGCAGTCGGCGAAGGCGCCGACGCCCGGCAGCACGATGCGCTCGGCGCGGGCCACGACCGCGGGATCGCCGCTGACCTCGACAGCCGTCGCAAGGCCCGCCTCGCGGGCGGCGCGCTCGAAGGCCTTCTGCGCCGAATGCAGGTTGCCCGAGCCGTAGTCGATGATCGCGACGCTCATCGCGGGCTCGCTTCCGGGAACAGGCCGATCACGTGGGGTGTCGGCGGCGCGATGGGGCGGGCGGCCGCCGGCTGAACGGGCCGTCCGGCCGGCGCCGAGGCGGGGCCGAGCTCGGCGATGAGAACAGCGGCCCGCATCTCGGCGTCAGCCCGGTTGGCCGCGACGACGGCGCCGACTTCGCGCCAGCGGCGCCGGGTCAATGTCCACCGCTGGATGGTCGGAGCCTCCAGCGCCAGCAGAATATTCAGCAGGGCCTGCAAGAGCGCATTGACCGTCGGCGGGGCGTTAAGACGCCATTCGATCAGCGCCAGCGCCCCCTGAAGCAGGACCACGCCGAAGAAACCGAGCCACAGCCGCTTCCAGAGAAACCACAGCGGTCCGAACAGAATCACGAACGGACGCAAGCCATCCTTTACGGCAACGAAACGTTCCGTGTCCGTAATATCGAGATCGT
>Ga0209930_1001067_pt1 | contig 48509 bp, 43 predicted proteins | sample ThiBiot_500_biof_2_FD_183948 | JGI IMG/M metagenome (GOLD analysis project Ga0209930, IMG submission 183948) | Wastewater bioreactor microbial communities from Cape Town, South Africa - Thiocy_cont_500_biof (SPAdes) | ecosystem: Engineered > Bioreactor > Thiocyanate-remediating >...
CCAGGCTCCCTTACGGTGCGCTATTCACCAAGGGGTCGACGGCCCCACCCGCCCGATCGCCGGGGGTGGCCACCCCCGGCGATCACCCCATCCTCCAATCAGATCGGGCAACCTTCAACATACAAGGGGAGAGGATCTGGTCAGCGCGATGCGCCCGTTGTCCCGCGCGTCACTTCGCGGTGGCGAGTTCGGTAACGTCATTCTGGGCGAGCGCCTTCTGGACGATCAGCCCTTCCTTCTTGGTGCCATCGGCGGTCACCGGATCGTGCGCCACGTCGGCGTCGGTGAACTCCTTGGTCCAGGCGGCGAATTCGAGGCACACGCCATCGGGATCGAAGAAATAGACCGAGCGGACGAATACGTCGTCATGCATGTGATCGCTGGTCTGCGTGTCCGAATTGTCGTGGTTGAGAATCTTGGTGACCGCGATCCCCTTGGCCTGCAGCCGCTCATAATATTCGTCGAATTTCTCGGCCGGCACGTTGAACGCGATATGGTTCATCGATCCGTGCGCCGAGCGGAAATCGCCCTGCGTCGGCAGCGCCGACGGGGCGGCGATCCCCGGATGCGCTTCGGGCGCGCCGTCGAACCAGAAGAAGGCGAGGCTGTCGCCATTGCCCATATCGAAGAAGAAATGCTGCCCGCGCCCGCCCGGCAGGTCGATCGTCTTGACCAAGGGCATTCCCAGCACGTCGCGATAGAATTCCACCGTTCGCGCCATATCCTTGCAGACCAAAGCCAGATGATTGACGCCCTTGAACTCGAACTGGGTGTTGGTGGCCGGCATCGTCCTTCTCCTCTTGTGGGACGCGGCGGAAAAGAGGCGGTTTTTCGCGCCGCGGCCGCGCCAGACAAATTTCGTGTCTCTTATATCCGGCTATAGCGCGAATCGTGCCAATCGTCAATCAAGTTGACGGTTTTGCCGCCGGCCGCGCCGCGCTGAGGAAGTCGGCGGCGTTGAAGCCTTCGGGCGCAGCGATCTCGACGATCGGCTCGTCGCGATTGTCATATTCCATCCTAAGCGCGCGGGTGATCACCGCATGCATGTCGTAAAGACAGGTGATGTAGGTGAATTCGAAGATTTGCTCGTCGTTCCAGAACGTCCTGAGCTTGTCGAACACCGCGGTCGGCACGCGCCCGCCGGCCTGCGACAGGCAATCGGCATAAGCGAGCACCGCGCGCTCCTGATCGTCGAAGCAATCGGCGACCGTCCAATGCGGTACCGCGGCGATCTTCTCGTCGCTTACCCCCAGCCCGCGCAGCGACTTGCAATGCTGCGAAAAGACAAACTGGCTGCCCTTGACCCAGCCCGCGCGGGTCTGGCCGAGCTCGCGCAGTACCGGATCGATCGTCCGCGCCGGGTTGCGATAGACCGCGAAGCCGTCGACCGCGTGCTTGAAGATGTCGGGGGAGAGCGCGAATACCGTCCACCAATCACCCGGCGTGCCGGTCGCGGTACCGGGCTCGGCGACGGGATCGCGATCGCCGAACAGGCGGTCGTAATAATTGAGCACGATCTGGTCGGCCACCTCGCCGCGCGGCACCTGGCGCAATACGGGCATGATCGTTCTCCTCGCTCAGGCCGCCGCGAATTTGCGGAATTCGGCGACGTGCGCCGAATCGAAATATTCGTCGAGCCGGGTGATCTTGCCGTTCTCCACCCGGCAGACGATCGCGCAGGGCAGGCGCACCGCGCCGCCGTCATGCACGCGATTGCCCTGCAGCACATGCTGCTGGACGAACCCGCCGGGGAAGATATCGAGCCGGCGCTCGGCATATTGGCGGTTGGCGATCCGCGCGACCATCCCGGTCAGCGTCCTGGCGGTATCGGCGGGGGTGACGATCAATTCGTCGGTATTGTGCCAGATTTCGGCATCGGGGGTGAAGCTGCCCTGCATCGTCGCGATATCGCCTTCCTCGATCGCATCGAAGAAGCGCTTCGCAAAGGCGCGCATCTCGGTCTCGTTCATCGCCGCTCTCTCTCCAGTCACTCGCTTGCGCTTGATGCTTAGATACATAAGGATGTGAGTCAACCACAGGAGAGGCATATGGATATTCGGGGACGCTGGGCGGTCGTGACGGGGGCCGCGTCGGGGATCGGCCGCGCCACCGCGGTGCGGCTGGCGCAAGCCGGCGCGGCGCGGGTGACGTTGCTCGATGTCAATGCGGCGGGGCTCGCGGAAAGCGCGGCGTTGGTCGCGGCGGCGGGCGCCGAGGCGGAGACCGAGCGACTCGACCTCGGCGATCTGCCGGCGGTCGCGGCGTGGCTCGATCGCACCTTGGCGGACGGGGCGCCCGATATCCTCCACAACAACGCCGGGGTCGTGTCCGGCCCGGCGGCGTTTCCGGAAATGCCGCTCGATCGGCTGCGCTGGATCGTCGACGTCAACCTCACCTCTCTGGTGCTGATGACCGAGCGCGTCGCGCAGGCGATGCACCCGCGCGGCGGGGGCGTGATCGTCAACACCGTCTCGACCGTCGCGCTCGGCCCGGGGTTCCGCGATGCGATGTATGCCGTGACCAAAGCGGGGGTGATGATGCTCACCCGTTGCTGCGCCTCGCTCAAGGAGGAATGGGGGGTGCGGGTCGCGGGGGTGTTGCCGGGGCTGACCGATACGCCGATCCTCCACACCACCGGCGGCGATCGCGCGGCGGACTGGATGGCGCCGGTGCTGGCGAACAACGAACGTTGCACCCCCGACGATATCGCCGCGGCGGTGATCGACCTGATCGCGGACGACGGTCTCGCCGGCGGGGATTGGGTGGCGGTGAGACGCGAAAACGGCGCGGTGACCCGTCAATGGGGGCACGACACGCCGGTGTAGCGGATCACGGAGCAACATCGTCCCCGTTCGCCCTGAGCGTGTCAAAGGGCTGCCCTTCTCCCTCGGAAAGAAAGTGCAGGGCTTCGACAAGCTCAGCCCGAACGGGGAGAGGTAGGTTTAACCTGGTTCGCTCAGCGCGGCGACGCCCTCCCCGGCAATGCCGGGGAGGGGAAAGCGGATCAGAACTTCACCCCCGCCTCGATCGCCAGGTTGCGCGGCGGCTCGACGAAGATGATCGACCGCGTCACGGTGGTGATCGGGAAGGGCAGGCGGAACGCGCTGCCGGTGGTCAGATTGTTGGTCAGGTTCTTGCCGACGAACGCGATATGCCACCGCTCGTCCTGCGGCGCGAACTGGATGCGCAGGTCGAGCTTCGCATAGCCCTTTTGATAGCCGTAGAGCGGGCTCTGATCGTCGGAGTCGAAATAACCCGAGCGCCCGCCGACGATCGCGGTGCCGTCGAGCTTGTAGTCGCCGATATCGGCGCGGCCGTGGACGGAGACGTTGCCGGTGAACTTCGACGTATAGGGCAGGCGGTGCCCGCTCAGGTCGCAGATCGGCCCGGTCATCCCGGCGAGGCACGGCGCCCCCGGATAGCTGTCGTATTTGATATCCTGATAGGCGGCGGAGGCGGTGATGTCGAAATAGCGGCTCGGCGCGATGCGGAGCGACCCTTCGACACCCTTGGACGACGCGGCCGCCGCATTCTTGGTGATATAGGTCGAACTGTCGGGATCGTAGCCCGAGGTCTGCAGGTCGGTGAACTTGGTATCGTAGACCGAGACGTTGAGCGTCGCCTTGCCGTCGAGCAGGGTCGATTTGATGCCCGCTTCCCAGTTGCGCGAGCGTTCGGGGCGATAGGTGAAGGTGGCGTTGGTCGTGCCCAACGTGTTCGACACGAAGCCGCCCGATTTCGAGCCGCGGCCATAGACCGCATAGACCATCAGGTTGCGCGACACGTCATATTGCACGGTCACCGACGGATCGGCGAGGCCCTCGCTGATCGAGCCGGTTGCCGAGGTGAGCGGCCGGAAGATCTTTCCGCCGAGCAATGCGCCGCTGAACCGCCCGTCCTTATGGGTATTGGTGTAGCGCAGGCTGCCGATGATCCGGAGCCCCGCTGCCGGGCGCAAGGTCGCCTGGCCGAAGACCGAGACCGTGCGCGCTTGCTGGTGGAAATAGGTCTGGTTGAGCGAGACGAGATTGAGCGCCTGCAGGTTGTAATAGAGATACGGATCGACGTTATAGGTCGACCGGTCGTAATAAGCGCCGACGACATATTCGAGCGTGCCGCCGGTCGGGGAGAGCAGGCGCAATTCCTCCGAGAATTGGTGGAAGTTCTCGGGATATTTGTTGGCGACCGAATTTTCGACGATCTGCCCGGTGCCCGGCACCTGCTGATCGAAATAATTGGTCACCGAGCCGTTGAACCACGAATAGCCGGTGATCGAGGTCAGCGTGTGCGTGCCGACCTTGAGGTTGGCGGTCACCGAGCCGAGCACCGAGCGGTTGGTATAGCCTTCCTGCCCGAGCGGGCTGTTGACCGTGTACCGGACCAGCTTGGGCTGTTGCGCGGTGGTGGTCGGGCTGGATACCCCGAGCCCGCCCTCGCGCTCGTAATTCGACATTTCGACCTTGCCCGACAGGCTGAAATTGTCGGTCGGCTCCCACAAGGCGCTGACGCGGAACAATTGCAGCTTGTTGCGCGGGTCGTCCTTCCCGGTGCCGAGGTTGTGGATATAGCCGTCCTGGTTCTGCAGCCGCGTCGCGACGCGCAGCGACAGCGTGTCGGAGACCGGGCCGGAGACATAGCCGGTCAGGTCATAGCCCTCGAGATCGAAATTGTACGACCCGGTGATCCCGCCCTCGAAAGTCTTGGTCGGCCCCGCGCTGACCACGCTGATCGCGCCGGCGGGCGTGTTCTTGCCGTAAAGCGCGCCCTGCGGACCGCGCATCACCTCGACGCGTGCGACGTCGAAGAACGGGTTGAGCGCCTGGCGCATCTTCCCCGCATAAACCCCGTCCATATAGACGCTGACCGCCTGGTCGAACGAGAAATTCTGGGGCGGCGAGCCGAAGCCGCGGATATAGATCGTGTCGTTGCCGTTGGTCTGCTGGACGAACATGTTGGGCACGAAATTCTGCACCGCCTTGAAATCGGCGGCGGCGAAATCGGCGACCTTCTGCCCGGACACGACCTCCATCGAGATCGGCACGTCCTGCAGCCGCTGCTCGCGCTTCTGCGCGGTGACGACGATATCGCCGTCGGTGCGATCGGCCGGCGGGGTCTGCGCGGTCGCGTCCGGCGCGGTTTGCGCCGCGGCCGGCGTCGCGCCGATCGCCGCGGCGATCGTTCCCGCAGCGATCCCGTTGAGCAACAAGTGGAATTTGCGCATCATCTCCATCCTCCCTTCAGTGCGTCGGGCGCCGCTGCGCCTTATTGTTATGTTCTGTGTATTCACTTAGACTACTAACTATCGATTAGTCCAGTGGAGATAGACGCGATGACGGCGGAGATGGAACGGGTGCTCGGCGATTATCTGTGCACGGTCGAGTTCCACGTCGCCGGCGGGATCATTCCGATCGGCGCCTCGCCGTTCGGGGACCGCAGGATCGGCTATATCACCGGCGGCAAGTTCGATGGCCCGCGGCTGTCGGGCGAGGTGCTGCCAGGCGGGGGGAATTGGTCGGTCGGCGGGCGGATCGGCGCCGATGCCTCGGTCGGCACGCTCGATGCGCGCGCGATCCTCAAGACGCATGACGGCGCGCTGATCTATGCGCATTATCACGGCCGCAGCGTGATCCCGGACGACGTGCGGCGGGAGTTCGGCGATCCGGCTTTGGCCTCGGCGGTCGATCCGGCGCGCTATTATCTGCGCATCGCGCCGGTCTTCGAAACGGCGAGCCCCGATTATGCGTGGCTCAACGGCGTGCTGGCGATCGGGGTCGGCGAGCGCACCGATCTCGGTGCGCGGCACCGGCTCTATACGGTGCGCTGACGCTGAAGGGTCACACCAGCGCCCAGCCGCCGTCGACGTTCATCACCTGTCCGGTCATAAACCCCGATGCGTCCGAGGCGAGGAAGGCGACCGCGCCGACGATGTCCTCGGGCTCGCCCGATCGCGGGATCGTCTGCTGGCCGAGCACCATCTGCTTGATCGCCTCGCGCTTATCCATGCCCAGCGTCGATCCGGCGTGGACCTGTTCGGCGCGCTTGGGGACATAGCCGGGGGCGACCGCATTGACCGTGATGCCGTGCGGGCCGAGCTCGCGCGCCAGCGCGCGCGTCAGCCCGACGACCCCGCCCTTCGAGGTGATATAAGGCACCAGCTCGACCGGCAGCCCCTGCGAAAAGCTGGTCGAGGAGATGTTGATGATCCGCCCCGCGCCGCGTCGCTTCATCGCGGGGATCACCGCGCGGGCGCAGAGCCACGGGCCGGTCAGGTTGATCGCCATCACGCGATTCCAGTCGTCGAGCGCGATATGCTCGGCGGTGGTGAGCGGCGCGAAGACTCCGCCGGCATTGTTCACCAGCACGTCGATCTCGCCGAAATGCGCGACCGCCTCGGCGAAGGCGCTGGTCACCGATCGTTCGTCCGCCACGTCGAGCGCCACCGCGCGTGCGACATGCCCGGCGGCATTGATCTCATCGGCGACCGCCTCGGCCGCCGGCACGTCGCGATCGGCGACAATCACCCGCGCGCCGAGCGAGGCGAGATGGCGGCTATGCGCGCGTCCCAATCCGTTGCCGCCACCGGTCACGAGGATCACGCGCGTATCGAGCCCGCTCATCGGTTTTCCTTCGTCGGTCAGGCGCGGTCCAGCCAGTCGGTGAGCAGCGCGGTGGTTTGCCCGGCGGCTTCGATCGTCGGCAGATGACCGACGCCGGGCAGGATTTCGAGATGCGCGCCGGGGATGCCGTCGAGCATCTCCTGCTGCTGTTCGGCGGTGGTGATGCCGTCGGCATCGCCGCGGATCAGCAGCACCGGCGCGGTGATCGCGCCGAGCGTCGGGCGGCTGTCGATGCGGCTCATGATCGCGCGCTGCTGGCGCAGGAAGGTTTCCGCCCCGGTCTGCGCCGCCATCCGCCGCGCGAGTGCGAGCAACGGCGCATCGTCGCGCTTGGCGGGCGGGAACAGCATCGGGATGCGCTCCTCGATCACCTGATCGAACCGCCCGGCGTCGACGAGGTCGATATAGCCCTGCCGCCGCGCGGTCTGCGCCGGGCCGTCGGCGGCGGGGAGCGTCGCGATCAGCGCGAGCCGCGCCACCCGCCCGGGCGCGCGGCGCATCACCTCGAACGCGACGAACCCGCCCATCGCATGCGCGACCAGCGCAAAGCGCTCGGGCGCGGCGGCGAGCAGCCGCGTCGCCATCCCGGCGATCGTTTCGTCGCGAGTGTGATCGGCGTGATGTACGTCGCGATCGGCCCAGGCGGCGCGCTGTGGTGTCCAGGTCTCCTCGGTCAGCAACTGGCCGGAGGCGAGGACGATGGGAAGACGCGACATCAAATCACCTGATTGAGCAAGGGGTCGCCCGCCGCGAGCCGGCGAACATTCTCGGCGGCGGCAGCGAGGCTGCGCGCCAGCGTCTCGGGGGTCTGCCATGCGACATGCGGGCTGACCACGACATTGGGCAAAGCGAGCAACAGATCGGCGCGATCGACCGGCTCGGTCGCGAAGACGTCGAGCCCGGCGCCGCGCAAATGGCCGTTGCGCAGCGCTTCGGCGAGCCGCGCCTCGTCGACCAGCCCGCCGCGCGCGACGTTGATCAGCACCGCGCCGCGCTTCATCGCCAGCGGGTCGACCAGATTGGCGGTCTCGTCGGTCAGTGGGACATGCAGCGACACGACATCCGATATTGCGAGCAATTGGTCGAGTGGGAGCTGCCGCCACGGCTTGTCGGCGTGGCGGGTGCGTGCGGTGAACACCACCTCGGCGCCCAGCGCTTCCAGCGCGCGCGCCAGCCGCGCCGCGCTATTGCCCATCCCGACCAGCCCGATCGTCCGCCCCGCGACCTCGCCCATCGTGTCGAGCACCGCGGACGGCACCGCCCATTGCCCGGCACGGGTCGCGGCGTCGAGCGCGACGGTACGGCGCAGCACCGCGAGCAGCAGGGTCAACGCGCATTCGGCCACCGCCTGCGCATTGACCCCGGGCATGTTGCACACCGCGACCCCCTGCGCCTTGGCGGCGTCGAGCGCGATCGTATTCACCCCGACGCCAAGCTTCTGGATCAGCCGCAACCCTGGCGCCCCCGCGATCGCCGCCGCGCTGACCGGGGCAAGGACGTGGAGCAGCACCTCGGTATCGGCGGGCGGCGGATTGCCCGGCGCGAACGCCTGCACCGCGCCCGCACCGAACGCGGCGTCGATCTGCGCCTGGAAGCCGGCGCTGGGGATCGTGTCGATCGCGAGCTTCATCAGCCGAGCCGCGCGGCGACCGGGGCGGCGAAGGCCGAAGCGCCGGCGAAGTCGGCGTCATTGCCCATCTCCTCCTCGATCCGCAGCATTTCGTTCCACTTCGCCATCCGCTCGGAGCGGGTGAACGAACCGACCTTGAGCTGCCCGGCGTCCCAGCCGGTCGAGAGATGTGCGATCGTCACATCCTCGGTCTCGCCCGAGCGTGCCGAAACGACCATCCCCCAGCCGTGCGCGCGCGCCGCCTCCAGCGCCTCATGCGCCTCGGTGACGGTGCCGACCTGATTGACCTTGATCAGCGCGGCGTTGCACGCCCCGGCCTCCGCCGCGCCGGCGACGCGCGCGGCATTGGTGACGAGCACGTCGTCGCCGATTACCTGCACGGTATCGCCGATCGCGCGCATCACCGTCGCCATCGTCGCGAAATCGTCCTGCGAGGCCGGGTCCTCGATCGACAGGATCGGATAGCGCCGCGTCCAGCCGATCACTTCCTCGGCCATCGCCGCGCCGTCCATTCGGCGATCGTCGAGCGCGAGGCGGTAGCCCGTCGTATCGCCCAATTCGTTCGCCGCGATATCGAGCGAGATGAACACATCCTCGCCGGGGCGATGCCCGGCGGCTTCGATCGCCTTGGTCAGCGTATCGAGCGCCTGTTCGTTGGACGAGAAATTGGGCCACCAGCCGCCCTCGTCGGCGACCCCGGAAAGCGGCCCCAGTGCCTCCATCAGCCGCCCGGCGGCGCGATAGACCTCGTCGGTGATCTCCAGCGCGCGACGGAAGCTCCCCGCGCGCGGCGCCATCACCATAAAATCCTGAATGTCGGTGCGGCGCCCGGCATGTGCGCCGCCGCCGAAGATCTGGATTTCGGGGAGCGGCACGCGCACCTTGCGCCCGCCCGCGAGATAGCGCCACAGCGGCGCGCGCTCGGCAGCGGCGGCGGCGTGGAGCACCGCCATCGACACCGCGACCAAGGCATTGGCGCCGAGCCGGCCCTTGTTGGCGGTGCCGTCCAATTGCGTCAGCGTGCGGTCGATCGCCGCCTGGTCGCGCGCGTCCATCCCCGCGAGCGCGGGGGCGATTTCCGCGGCGACATTGGCGACCGCCTTGGCCACCCCCATCCCGCCGAATGCCGCGCCGCCGTCGCGCAGGTCGACCGCCTCATGCGCGCCGCGCGAGGCGCCGGCCGGGGCGATCGCGCGGCCGACCGCGCCGCCTTCGAGGCGCACCTCGGCCTCGACGGTCGGGCGGCCGCGCGAATCCCACAATTGGCGGGCGAGGACGGTGGCGATACGGAAATTGGTCATCGATGCTCCATTGGCCATGCGGCGATGAGTTGGTCGATCGGCAGCGGCGCGGCGGCGAGCAGCGCGAGCGCCTTGGCGCGCACCGTCTCCTTGGCGTTGCCGTCGAGATAAGGGGCGGGGGATTTGCCTTCGACGCGCGCGAGCAGCAGCGCCGCGACGAGCGATCCGGCACGCGTAGCGAGATCGCCGACCGGTTCCCAGGTCACCTCGGCGAGATAGGCGGCGACGAAGGCCGACGCCGAATCCTTAAGTGCCGCGGCGTGACCGGCGAGCCAGATCGTCTTGAGCAGCAGATGCGTGGTGCAGAAGGCGAGATCGAACGCCGGATCGCCGTAAACCGCGCATTCGGCGTCGAGGATCACCCCGCCCGCCGGCCCGGCGAGGATATTCTTCGGGCTGACGTCGCCGTGGACCAACGCGACGCGGCGCCGTTGGAGATCATCGGCGATCGCGTCGAGCCGCGGCGCCAGTTCGGGCCGGTTGGCCGCGACATAACGCAGGAAGGGCGAGATGCGCAGCGCGTCGAACAGGTCCATGCTGTCGAACGCGGCGGCATCGGCGGCGCGGTCGGCGGTCGCAGCGTGGATGCGCGCGAGAGCGCGCCCCAGCCCGGCGGCGAAATCGCGATCGACGCGCCCGGCGATCAGCTCGTCGCGCCACACCGGATGCGCCTCGGGCGCGAGATAGGCGAGCGCGAACATATGCTCCTCGGGCACGCTCGCCACCACCGCGGGCACCAGCCGCGGATCGATCCCGGCGACGCGCTGGAGCCAGCGCACCTCATTCTCGGCGCGCTCGACCGGCGCGAGCCACTCGGCGGCGACGCGCAATTGCGGCAAGGCGCGCTTGACGACGACCGGCGCCTCGCCCTCGATCCGCGCCAGCCATACGTCGCACGACACCCCGCCCGACAGCGGGGCGAGCGACACCGCACGCCCCGCCGGCGCGATGCCGGCGCGGCGCAGGGCGGCGATCGTGGCGGCGTCCCCCATGTCGCTCATCCCGCTCAGCTCTTGGCCGCGATCCACGCCGCCATCAGATCGGCGGCATTCTCGCGTTCCTCGATCGAATCCTCGAAGTAATGCGCGCCGGGGATCAGCTCGAGCTGCTTGTCGGACGAGCCGATATGATCGAAGATCTTGCGCGCGTCGCTCGGGAACACTCCGGTGTCAGCGGTGCCCTGCACCACCAACGCCGGGGTATCGAATTTGGCGAGGTGCGGTGCGCCCTGGCACGGCGAGGTTTCGAGGCTCCACATGTTGAGCCAAGTCTTGATCGAATTGACCCGCCCGATCGAGGGGGTGCGGTTGGCGATCGCCGGATCGCCGCGATAGCACCAGCGCGGCTTGCGCTCCGACGGATCGAGCGCCGGGTCCATGCAGCGCAAATCGCCCCATACGCGGAACATCGGGAACAGGCGATCGGGCACCCCGGCGTCGTTGAGCCGCTTCAATTCGGCCTTGGCCCAATCGGTGATGCGCTGGTTGCGCGCGCGCTGCGCGGCGCGATAGCGGGTGACGAACTCGTCCGAATAAGGCGGGGCATTGTCCGCGCTGAACGGATCGAGCGAAGGATCGGTGGCGAGCGGATCATTCTCGTCGGTCACCGATGCATCCATCCAGTCGGTCAGCACTTCCGGCCGGCCCTGATGCGCGTTGAGCGAGATATAGAGATCGGCCTTGGTGAGGTTGCGATAAAGATCGCGCACCGCCTCGGGCAGTTCGCCGTCGAGCGTCGGCTTGATCGCTTCGGCCTGATAGGCGCCCATCAAGGATCCGCCGCCCGAATTGCCGAGGATCACGATCCGCTCGACCCCCGCCTCTTCCTTGAGCCAGCGCATCCCGACCGAAATGTCGAGGATCGCGTGGTGGAGCAGGAACTGATCCTCGAACCCGCGATAGCGCGTGTTCCAGCCAAGAAAGCCATAGCCGCGCCGCGCGAAATAAGGCGCGATATAATGTTCGGCGAAGTCGACGTTGTAATGGGTGGCGATAACCGCGGTCTTGGGCTTCTTTCCCGCCGGTGCCCAGTAAATCCCCTGGCACGGATGCCCGCCCGCCTGGATGCGCGGCGCCGTGGGGGAGGGTTTGCCGATGAATTGTACGTCGAGCCCGTTGGTATCGCGCGGGTCCATGTCCACTCCTGTATTATTGCTTAGTAACCGAAGTATATCGCCGTCTATCCGCGCGGTCCAGCCTCACCGTGCGCGGGCGGGAAGGGCGGGGCGCAGCGTACCTTGCCTGAAAGGTCGCGGCCGATCAGTCCGGTCAGCCAGGATGCGGTGTCGATCGCCAGCGTGCGATCGTAACCGGTGGCGATTCCCGAGCGATCGAGCAGATAGAGCACGTCCTCGGTCGCGACATTGCCCGAGGCGCCGGGCGCGAACGGGCAGCCGCCGAGCCCGCCGAGCGCGGCGTCGATGACGCGTGCGCCGGCGCCGATCGCCGCCCAGACATTGGCGATCGCGGTGTTGCGCGTGTCGTGGAAATGGGCCCGCACCGGCAGCGGCGCGATCGCCTCGGCGACAAGCGTCACCGCTTCCGTCACCTGCGCCGGCACCGCGACCCCGATCGTATCGGCCAGCGCCACCTCGCGCGGCTGCGCGTCCGCCGCGCGCTTCGCCATTTCCACCACGCGATCGATCGGCACTTCGCCCTCGAACGGGCAGCCGAAGGCGGTGGCGATCGTGATCTGCGCGGCGCGGCCGGCGGCCCGCGCCAGCGCCACCGTCTCGCACGCGACCGCAAGCGATTCGGCGGCGGTCTGCCCCTGATTGCGAATACCGAACGTGTCGCTGGCGACGCACACCGCGCCGAGCTCGTCGACGCCGCTCGCCAGCGCGCGCTCGGCGCCGCGGCGGTTGAGCACCAGCGCGATATAGGTCACGTCGTCGCGGCGCGGCAGCCCGGCGACCACCGCCTCGGCATCGGCCATTTGCGGCACGCGCGCGGGATTGACGAAGCTCGTCACCTCCAGCCGCCGCGCGCCCGCACGGATCGCGCGGTCGATCAGTTCGAGCTTGGCCGCGGTCGAAACGACGCTGTTCTCATTTTGCAGCCCGTCGCGGGCGGCGACCTCGACGATTTCGACTGCAGGCAAGACTTGCTCCCTTCAAAAAACATAGTATCCTAAGTAAATCGTCGCCGCAACCCGCGCCATTGCCGTCGGTGCGGGTTGCGCGGGGCGATACAACACCGTCTAAACGCGTTCATGCGGTCCATCGAGTTGATCATTCATCTGTTCCAACGATTCTGCTGGCTCGACGAAGGGCTTCAGGCGCGCGTCCACGAGCGCGGCTGGCCCGATATCAGCCGGCCGCAGTCGATGGTGATGATCAACATCGTCAGCGGGGTCACCCGCCCTTCGGATATCGCGCGCCGGCTGGGGGTCTCGCGTCAGGCGATCCACACCACGATCGCGCAGATGATCGACAAGGGCGTGGTGACGCTGGAGGACGATCCCGACGACGCGCGCCACAAAAGGCTCGCGCTGACCGCGTTCGGCGAGCGGATGCGCAACGACGCGCAGGCCGCGATGACCGAGCTGACCGGGGTGCTGGCCGCGCGGATCGGGCAGGAACGGTTCGATCAATTGCTCGAAACCCTGGCGGCGGATTGGGGAAAGCCCGTATGACGCCCTGGACGATCGTCACCTCGCGCGCCGCCATATTGCCGGATGCCGATATCGATACCGACAAGATCCTCCCCGCGCGGTTCATGAAGGGCCTCGACCGGCGCGGGCTGGGCGCGCGGCTGTTCGCCGACATGCGCGCGATCGATACGCGGTTCGCGATCGATCCCGCGGCGCGGATTCTGGTGGCGGGGCGCAATTTCGGGTCGGGCTCGTCGCGCGAACATGCGGTATGGGCGCTCGCCGATCACGGCATCCGCTGCGTCATCGCGCCGAGCTTCGGCGGGATTTTCAGCGGCAATGCCGCGACCAACGGGTTGCTGCTGGTCGCGCTGGCGGGCGACGATTATGCCGCGCTGCTCGATCGAGTGGAGCGGGCGCCCGATGAGTGCATCACGGTGAGCCTCGTCGATCGCACCGTCATCGTCGGGCCGCTCAACCTGACCTTCGCGATCGACCCCGATCTGCGGCAGGTGTTGCTCGACGGGCTCGACGATATCGACCGCACGCTGCGGCACGCTGGCGCGATCGACGCGTTCGAGGTCGAGCAGGCCTGATCCGGTTTTCGGGAAAGCCTATCCCCGTTCGCCCTGAGCCTGTCGAAGGGCTGCCCTTCTTCATGGCAAGAAAAGTGCAGGGCTTCGACGAGCTCAGCCCGAACGGGGGTGGTGGGTCGTTAAATCTCCGCCGGATCGATAAGCCGCCCGGCGATCGCCGCCGCGGCGGCCATTGCCGGGCTCATCAGATGCGTCCGCCCGCCGGCGCCCTGGCGGTTCTCGAAATTGCGGTTGGAGGTCGCCGCGCACCGCTCGCCCGGCGCGAGGCGATCGGGGTTCATCCCGACGCACATCGAGCAGCCCGGCTCGCGCCAGTCGAACCCCGCCGCGCGAAAGATCTCCGCTAGTCCTTCCGCCTCGGCCTGCTGACGGACCAGTCCGGAACCGGGGACGATCATCGCCTTCACCCCGGCGGCGACATGTCGCCCGCGTGCGATCGCGGCGACCGCGCGCAGATCCTCGATCCGGCTGTTGGTGCAGCTGCCGATGAAGACGCGATCGATCGGCAGCCCGGCGATCGGCTGGCCCGGGGTCAGCCCCATATAAGCGAGCGCGCGTTCCTGCGCGGCGCGGTCGAGCGGGTCGGCGGCGGTGCGCGGATCGGGGATATGGTCGTCGATCGCGATGACCTGCGACGGGTTGGTGCCCCAGGTGACCATCGGGCGCAGCATGTCCGCCGCAACGGTCATCTCGCGATCGAAGCGCGCGTCGGGGGCGCTTGCGAGCGCGCGCCATTGGGCGACGTGGCGATCCCAGTCTGCGCCCCGCGGCGCGCCGGGGCGGCCCTTGAGATAGGCGAAGCTGGTCTCGTCGGGCGCGATCAGCGCGGCGCGCGCGCCCATTTCGACCGCGAGGTTGCACAGGGTCATCCGTCCTTCCATCGACAGCGCCGCGATCGCCGCGCCGGCGAATTCGACGACATGCCCCAGTGCGCCGTCGACCCCGATCGCGGCGAGGATGCCGAGCGCGAGATCCTTGGCCGAAAGATGTGCCGGCAGCGCGCCGGTCACGGTAAGCCGCATCGACCGGGGTTTGCGCAGCCGCAACGTCTGCGTCGCGAGCACATGTTCGATCTGCGAGGTGCCGATGCCGAAGGCGAGCGCGCCGAACGCGCCGTGGGTCGAGGTGTGGCTGTCGCCGCAGACGATCGTCATCCCCGGCCAGGTACGCCCCTGCTCGGGGGCGACGACATGGACGATGCCGTTGCGCGGATCGCCCATCTCGAACCGCTCGATCCCGTAGCGTTCGCTATTCTCGACCAGCCGGGCGAGCTGCGCGCGCGCCTCCGGATCGGCGACCGCGGCGATGCCGTCGGCCTGCGCGACGGTGGGGACATTATGGTCGAACAACGCCAGCGTCCGCCGCGGCTGCCGCACCCCGCGTCCGCGCGCCTCGAGCCCGGCAAAGGCCTGCGGCGAGGTGACTTCGTGGAGCAGATGGAGGTCGACGTAGAGCAGGGATTCGCCCCCGTCGTCGAGGATGCGGTGGCGATCCCAGATGCGATCGAACAACGTGCCGGTCACACGATACCGCGGCGCTTGAGGTCGGCGATCGTCGCCTCGTCATAACCGGCATCGCGCAGCTCGGCCTCGGTATCCGCCCCGACCTCGGCCGGCGCCGGACGCCGGATCCCGCCCGGCGTGCGGGTGAGGCGCGGAAACACCCCCTGCATCGGCAGATCGCCGTGCCGCGCGGTCTCGACCGAGACGATCGCCTCGCGCGCGGCGAAATGCGGGTCGGCGAGCATGTCGCGCGCGCCGAACATCCGCCCGGCGGGCACCGCATGCTGCTCCATCAGCGCCTCGACCGCCGCGACGCTCTGCCCGCGCGTCCAGTCGGCGATCAGCGTATCGAGCAATTCCTGATGCCGGCCGCGCGCATTGTGCGTCGCGAAGCGCGCGTCGTCGGCGAGCTCGGGGGTGCCCATCGCCGCCGCGAGCCGGCGGAAGATCGCATCCTGATTGGCCGCGATCAGCAATTCGCCGTCGCTGCACGGATAGACGTTGGACGGGGCGATGCCTTTGAGGATCGATCCCGATCGCGCGCGGACATGCCCCGCGGCGACATATTCGGGGATCAGCCCCTCCATCACCTGCAGCACCGATTCGAACAGGCTGACGTCGACGATCTGCCCGCGCCCGCTCTTCTCGCGCTCGTGCAGCGCAGCCAGTGCGCCGAGGCAGCCGTACGTGCCCGCCAGGCTATCGCCGATCGAAACGCCGAGCCGGGAGGGCGGACGATCGGGAGTGCCGACCAGCGCGCGCCACCCGCCCATCGCCTCGCCGATCCCGCCGAAGCCGGCACGGCGCGCATACGGCCCGGTCTGGCCATAGCCCGAGACGCGCACCACGATCAGCCGCGGATTGGCGGCGCACAGATCGGCGGGGTCGAGGTGCCATTTTTCGAGCGTGCCGGGGCGGAAATTCTCCACCAGCACGTCGGCGCCGGCGATCAGCCGGCGCGCGATCTCCTGCCCATCGGGGGTGCGCAGGTCGGCGGCGACCGACCTTTTGTTGCGCGCGATCACCTCCCACCACACCGGCGGGTCGCCCGCGCCCCATTGGCGCATCGGATCGCCGGTCTTCGGCGGCTCGATCTTGACCACCGTCGCCCCGAGATCGCCGAACAATTGCGCGCAGAACGGCCCCGCGATGAGCTGCCCCAGCTCGACGACGCGAATGTCCGATAACGGTCCCACGGCTTTCCCCGAAAAAACTTAGAATACTAATTATATCGCTGCGCGACCGCGCGCAACCCCGCGCCGCGCCGGATCTTCAGCGGCGCAGCCGCCCCGCGACATCGACCAGCCGCGTCACCAGCCCGTCGAGGATCGTATTGGGCAGCGGCTCGGCCAGCGCGCGGCCGGGGGTGAAGGCGCTGCCGGCGAGCGGGACGGCGAGTTGCTCGGGCACGACGATCATCTGCACCGTTCCCAGGATCTGCCGCAGATGCGCGAGCGCGCGCATCCCGCCGAACGGCCCGATCGAGGCGGACATGATCCCCGCCGCCTTGCCGCGAAACGCGGTGAGCGCGACGAGCGATTCGCCCTCCGACGGGCGCGACGCCCAGTCGATCGCATTCTTGAGCAGCGCGGGGATCGAGCCATTATGCTCGGGCGAGGCGATCAACAGCCCGTCGCACGCCTCGAATGCCGCCTTCAGCCGACGCGCATCGGCCGGGCAAGCATGCTGCTCGATATCCTGCGAATAGACCGGCAGATCGAAGGTCGCGAGATCGATCATCGCGGCTTCGGCGCCCGCTGCCGCCACGCGCGCCGCGCCCAAAGCGGCGAGCGCCATATTGTGCGATCCCTGCCGCACGCTGCCCGATATCACCCCGATCCGCACCGTCATCACCCGCTCCTCAGATATGTTAGTTATCTAAGGATCACGACGAAGACGGGCGCGGTCAAGCCCTCCCTTCCGAATCGTCGTCGTTGAGATGGGGCAGGCGGCGCGCCTCTTCGGTGAGATTGGTGATCACGCGGCGCAGCAGCCGCTGCAGCGTCTCCACCTCGTCATCGGTCATCCCCGCAGTCGCGACCGCGTGAACCTCGGCATTGAGCGGGGCGAGCTTCGCCTCGAGCGATTTGGCGATGGGGGTGAGATAGATATGGATCTTGCGCCGGTCGATCGCGCTTTTCTCGCGGCGGATCAGCCCCGACGCCTCCAGCCCCTTGAGCGCAACGACGGTGGTGGGCTCGCGCATCCCGACGCGCTCGCTCAGCTCGCGCTGGGTAATGCCGTCCTCGATCCACAATTGTCGCAGGAATCGCCACTGCCCCGCCGAAATATCGTGTTGCAGCGTATGCCGCTCGAGCAGCCGCGAGAAATTGCGGAACACGATACGCGTGAGATAGCCGATGCTGTTCTCAGGATTCTTGTAATATTCCGCTGGTTGGCGAGTGGGCCGCTTCTCGGTCAAGGCCTGTTCTCCGGATGTGGGCCGCATCGCATAAGATTATGGGCAATGCGCGCGGGCGGCAATACACAAACCGGAAGCTTACGGAACGTTCATTTGTTTTGCGGCGAGACGCGATCATTGTCGACACGATCGTATTCCGCCTGGATTTCGGCCGGCGGATCCTCGTCGCCCTCGCTGGGCAAGGTTTTACCGAGCGTCGCCGCCCAGCGTTCCAGCCATGTCACGCCGTCTTTTTCGGCATAAGTATCGCGGGTGCGATAGGCGCGGTCGCGCATCGCCTGGTCGATCGTCACCGGGCGCAGCCGCGCCGTGCGCAGCAATTTCAGCAAGGCATCGAGCGTATCGGCGTTGAGGCGCGTGCAATGGAGCAGCATGATATGGGCGATGTCGCGCCCGAACAATGCCTTGGCGCTCTCCTGCGACCATTTGATGCGCATCGCGGTATAAGCGAGATAGGTTTGGCGGATGCGCGCCTGTCGCGCGACGTCATGTTTGGCGATCGCGTCGTCATACGGTTCGGCGAATTCCCAATCTTCCGCGTCGATCGTCACCGGCGCGACGCGATAGCCGTGATCGCGAAGCCAGCGATTGATCCAGTCGCGCACCGCCAGCGGCGAGCCGGCCTCGAGATAGGGGTGACGGAACCAGCGGAGTTTCTTGCCGTGCGCCTTCATCAGCGGGCGGGTGATCCGCTCGCCGCGTTCGATATCCGCAGCATAGGCCGCGGCGCCCAGGCTATTGGGCGAGCTGTGCGAAAAGGTGTGGTTGCCCAGCAGCATCCCCGCGTCCAGCCAGCGCTTCAGATTGTCGACCTGCCGGTCGTGCTCCGCGCCTTCGGCCTTGCTTTCGTTGACGAAGCCAATCGCGGGGACATGATTCTCGCGCAGCTTGCGAAGCAGATCCCGGTTGAGATCGTCGATATAGCCCTGGTTGGTTTCGATCGTCAGCGCGGGGAGATCGTCGAAGGTCAGCGCAACCTGTCCCTCAAGTTCGCGCGCGGTCGCCGGCGCGGCGGCAAGCAGCGCCAGCGCCGCCAGTGCGCGCGCCCAGTTCGATGTCGCCAAACTCGCCCCCTGTCGATCGAGCCGTTTCTATCGCGCAGCGCCATTGCGCCCGCAAGTCACTCAATTGACGTAAGGTTCGCCGGCAATCCAGCTTTGCGCGACCGCGCCGTCGGCGGTCAGGGCGATCAGATCGGCGCGCAACCCCGGCGCGATTCGCCCGAGTTCGCCGGAAAGGCCGAGAAAGCGCGCGGGGGTCTCGCTGGCCATCGCGATCGCCGCCTCGCGCGTCGCGCCGAGCAAGGCGACCACATTGGCAACGGCATGCGCCATGCTGAGGTTGGCGCCGGCGAGCGTGCCGGCGGCATCGATCAGCCGGTCCTCGCGGACCAGGATCGTGCGTCCCTGCAGGTCGAATTCGGCGATGTCGGTGCCGATATTGGGCATTGCATCGGTCACCAGCATCAGCCCGGCCGGTCCCTTGAGGCGCAGCGCGAGGCGCAGCGTCGCCGGGCTGACGTGATGCCCGTCGACGATGATCCCGCAGGTGAGGTCGCTGTCGAGCGCGGCGCCGACCACGCCGGGCTCGCGCGAGCCGAGCTGCGACATCGCGTTGAACAGATGCGTCACCCCGGTCAGCCCCTCGGCGCGCGCCGCCGTCACCTCTTCGTAGCGGGCGTCGCTATGTCCGACAGCGACCGACGCCCCCGAGGCCACCAGCCGCGCGATCATCCCCGGCGCGACGCGTTCGGGCGCGAGCGTGATGAGCATCCGTCCGCGCCGCGGCGCGGTGAGGATCGCCATCGCCTCCTCGTCGAGCGCGCGCATCTTGTCGGCGCGGTGGATGCCGCGCCGCTCGACGTTGAGGAACGGGCCTTCGACATGGATGCCGAGCACCCCCGGCACCCCCACCGCGATCGCCGCATCGACCGCCGCGATCGCGCGCGCGATCACCGACAGATCGTCGCTGATCAATGTCGGCAGGAAGCCGGTGGTGCCGAACCGGCGATGCGCCGCGCCGATCGCGGCGATCCCCTCGACCGTCGGCATGTCGTTGAACAACACCCCGCCGCCGCCGTTGACCTGGGTATCGATGAAGCCGGGGGCGAGGATCGCGCCGTCCAGATCCTCGCGTACCGCGCCCGCCGGCACGTCGCTTGTCGCAACGATCGCCGCGATCCGGCCGTCGGCGACCAGCACGGCGCGGCCTTCGGCCAGCGCGCCGTCGATCAGGATACGGCCGTTGACGAACGCGCGCATCACAGGGTCTCCGTCACCTTCGCCAGGTGCGGGGGGCGATCCGGATCGAACCCGCGGCGCAGCGACAGCGCGTTGGCCGCGCGGTAAAAGGCCTGGATCTGCAGCATCGGCTCGATCGCGGGCGCCGCGGCGGGGTGGGGCAGGTGGATCGCGCCGGGCACCGCGCTCCCGGCGACCAGCACCTCGCCGCCGCGCGTCACCACCTCGCGCACCAGCTCGTCGACCCCGTCGCCGGTCTCGTCGCTCTGGCGGAAGACGAGCAGCGGGAAGCCCGGCCCGACCAAAGCCATCGGCCCGTGGCGCACCTCCGCCGCGCTGAACGCTTCGGCGTGGAGCCCGCAGGTTTCCTTGAATTTCAGCGCCGCTTCCTGCGCCACCCCGAAGCCCAGCCCGCGCCCGATGACATAGAGCCCGCGCGCGTCCGCCAGCCGCTCGACCAGCGGGGACCAGTCGCTGTCCCACGCGGCGCGGAGCAGCGCCGGCGCACCGTCCAGCGCGGCGCGCAGTTCGGCGTCATCGGCCCATTCGGCGACGAGCTGGATCAGCGCGGCGAGGCTGGCGATATAGGATTTGGTCGCCGCCACGCTCAGCTCCGGCCCGGCGTCGAGCGGCAGCGTGGTATCGGCCAGCGCGGCGAGCGGCGAGGTGATGTCGTTGACCAGCGCGACGGTGCGTGCGCCGGCGTCGCGCGCCGCGGTCATCGTCGCGAGGATGTCGGGGCTGCGCCCCGATTGCGAGATGCCGATCGCCAGCGTGTCGGCGGCCTCGGGGGTCGCGCGATAGACCGAGGTGACCGACGGCGCCGCCGAGGTGGTGAGCACCTCGAGCCGCGTCTCGATCAGATATTTGGCGAAGGTCGCGGCGTGATCCGAGCTGCCGCGCGCGCAGGTCAGCACCCCGCGCGGCGGCGCCGCGCGCAACGCCGCGCCCAGCGTCGCGGCGCCGGCGGCATTGCGCGCGATCTGCTGCGCCACGACATCGGCCGCCTCGCGCGCCTCGGCGAACATGCGGGTCGATTCGGGTGAAGTCATGTCAGGTCACGCCCTCGTGTTGAGTTCGGCAACGAAGTCATAGGCGTCGCCGCGATACCAGCTCCGCGTCGCCTCGATCACGCGGCCATCCTCCAGGAAACCGCGCCGTTCGATATATAGGCCCGGCGCGCCGGGTTCGACATGCAGCAGCGCGGCCTGTTCGGCGTCGAACGACACCGCGCGGAGCCGCTGGAGCGCGCGCGCCGGGCGGTTCCCGGTCGCTTCGAGCGCGGCATAGAGCGAGCTTTCCACCGTCTCCGGCCCGGCGAGCCCGAAGCCCGCGATCGCCGAATATTCCAGCGCCATCGGCACGTCGTCGGCGAAGCGCACGCGGTGGAAGCGCAGCACCGGCGCGCCCGGGCTGAGCCCGAGCGTCAGTGATTCCTCGGGGGTCACCTCGCCCGCCGCGCGGAGCAGCCATTCGCTGCGCACCGCGCGGCCGCGCGCCGCCATATCCTCGGTGAACGAGCTGAGCTTGGCGAATTGCTTCTCGACGCGCCCGGCGACGAAGGTCCCCGCGCCCTGCCGCCGCACCAGCAATCCCTCGCCAACCAGGGTATCGAGCGCCTTGCGCACCGTGATCCGCGAGATCGCGAGGTCGCTCGCCAGCTCGCGTTCGGGGGGGAGCGCCTCATTGGGCTTGAGCACCTCGGCGCGCAGCGCATCGCGCAGCGCGGTTTCGAGCCGCCGGTACAGCGGCCCGCCCGATGCGCTCTCCAGCGACCCGATCGCGTCGGCGAGCAATGTCATAATGGTGGTTTCTCCCCCGCAGTCGCCAGTCTCTTAGTACCAATGCCGTACCACATGCCAGCCCCAATCTGTCAATGTGTGTCATTAAAATGAAAGAATCCCACTTGACGGTGCATTTGGTTATGACAATGATTGGGTATTGGTATGGAACCGGTCTTATCGGGGTTCGAGGCGAAAGACCTGAGAGGGGATGAGAGATGGGGTTCAGGGCATTTCTGGTCGGTACCGCGAGCGCCGCGGCGCTGCTGTCGGGGGTCGCGCAGGCGCAGCAGGCGTCCCCGGCGCCCGGGAGCGACAATAGCGACGACATCGTCGTCACCGGCATCCGCGCCTCGCTCGCCGCGGCGCTGGAGACCAAGCGCAAGTCGGACGCGATCGTCGATTCGGTGTCGGCGGAGGATGTCGGCAAATTTCCCAACACCAATGTCGCCGAGGCGCTGACCCTGGTGCCGGGCGTGACGGTCGACCGCCAGTTCGGCCAGGGCGAGAAGATCTCGATCCTCGGCACCGATCCGGCGTTAAACCGCACCTTGCTCAACGGGCAGACGGTCGCTTCGGCCGATTGGTTCATCCTCGATACGCCGGGGCGCACCTTCAATTACGCGCTGCTCGCGCCGCAGCTCGTCGGCAGCGTCGACGTCTACAAGACCCCCGAGCCGCGCATCGACGAGGGCTCGATCGGCGGCACGGTGATCGTCAACACGCGCAAGCCGCTCGATCTCAAGCCGCTGACGCTCGCCGCCTCGCTCGGCTATCTGTGGAACGATCGCTCGCGCAAGGGCGATATCCAGGGATCGGCGCTGGCGAGCTGGCACAACGATTCAGGCACCTTCGGGGTGCTGCTCGCCTTCCAGCGCGCCAAGGACCGGCTGCGCCGCGACGGGCTCGAAAGCTATGGCACGATGAAGGCCAATCAGTGGAACGGCGGCAATGCCGACAATCCGGTCAGCTCGATCGCCAACGGCACCTGCACCGGCGCCTGCGCGACGACGCTTGCCGCCAATCCCAATGCGGTGAGCCCCAACGCGTTCGGCACCTCCTTCTTTCAGCAGGATCGCGAACGGCTGAGCTATTCGGCGGTGGTGCAGTGGAAGCCGGTCGACAGACTGACGCTCGAAGCCAATTGGCTGAAGATCAAGGCGACCTACGACAATCTCAACCAGTCGATGTACGCTTTCCAGGGCAATACCTGGAACAGCCTCGGCGCGTTGAGCGGGATCACGGTCAACAACGGCGTCGTCACCAGCAGCTCGCTGACCAACGGGCTGAGCGTGCTCGACGTGCAATATCGCCAGGCCGAGATGCATTCCGATACCTATCAGTTCAGGGCGAACTGGAAGGACGATGCCTGGGATCTCAATCTCGAGGGCGGGCTGTCCGACGCCGACGGCGGCACCAAGAAGCAGGTGTTCCTCGAATTCCTCAACAAGGCGAGCTACACCGTCGACAATAGCGGCGCGCCGAACCGGCCGGGCAACCTCACCTATACCACCAATGTCCTGGGCAATCCGGCGGCATTCGTCACCGATCCGGGCTGGAGCGGCAATCTCGTCACCAAGCCGACCACCGACAAGGAGCGTTACGGCCAGGTCGATCTCGGCTTCAACTTCGACGGCGCGGTGAAAAGGCTGCAGTTCGGCTATAAATTCCGTCACCACGAAACCGGCCAATCCTATGCCGGCGTCTCTCTCAACGGGCTCGCCGTGGCGGCATCGGCGTTCGATCCGGCGCAGGCGCCGAGCAATTATCTGCGCGGCTTCGACGGCGCGGGGGATCAGATGCGCACCCGCTTCGTGATCAGCGGCAATTCGATGTACAATTACGTCACGTCGCTGCCCAACCTGCCGACCCCGTCGCAATTCGCCGCGCCCGAATTCGCTTCGGGCAATTGGTCGATCAAGGAGGACATCCACGCGGTCTACGGCCAGGTGAACGTCGAATCCGGCCCGCTGCGCGGCAATTTCGGCCTGCGCTACGTTCGCACGATCACCGACGGCGCCGGATTGGTGTGCCGCCCCGGCGCGTCGTGCAGCGCGCCGGGCGACTGGATGCTGCAGGGATCGCACAAGACCTATGAGAATGTGCTCCCCAGCTTCAACCTCGCGCTTTCGGTGCGCGACGATCTGATCCTGCGCTTCGCCGGGGCGGAAGTGGTCGCACGGCCCGACTATTCGGCGATGACCAGCTTCTTCTGGCTGTCGGATCAGGTGCTGACCGGCGCGGGCGGCAACCCCAATCTGAAGCCGTATCGCTCGGGCAACCTCAATGCCTCGATCGAATGGTATTTCCAGCGCCACGCGATCCTGTCGGCGGAGGTGTTCTACAAGAGCATCGACGATTACATTCTCTACCGCACCGCGCCGGAGAATTACTTCAACCAGTCGCAGGGCAAGGTCACCACCTATCAGATCAGCCGGCCGTATAATGCCGGCAATGCACAGGTGAAGGGCTTCGCGGTCGCCTATCAGCAGAACCTGCCTTACGGCCTCGGCATCCTCGCCAATTACACCTATTCGGATGGCAAGGGCATCGGCGGCGCCGATCTGCCGTATAATTCGCGGCATCAGGTGAGCGTCAGCCCGTTCTTCGAATCCGGGCCGGTGGCGTTGCGCGGCACGTGGACGTGGCGGTCGAAATATTTCACCGCGGTCGACCGCGGCGACAATATGTACGTCCGCAGCAGCGACAATCTCGACGTATCGGCGACCTATAAGTTCACCCCGGAGGTCAATCTGACGCTGGCGGGGATGAACCTCACCGATTCCGAATATTATGCTTATGCCAATACCCCGGCGCTGCCGCGCGGGGTCTATCGCAACGGGCGCAAGCTGATGGCGACGGTCAACGTCAACTTCTGACCGGCGCGGATGACGGGGTCGCTGCGCGTCAGGCCGGCGACCCCGTTTCCAATCGCGCCCGCCCCGCTATGTTTCCCTTTATGATCGCTGCCGGAGGGCGTGTGCATCCTCGCCGTCTCATTGCGCTTGCCCTGTTCGCGGCTGCCCCGGCGGCGGCGGCCGAGCCGTTGCTGCTCCCTGCGCCGGTCTCGGCCGAGGCGGGCAAGGGCGCCTTTGCAGTCGGCGCGGCAACCGTCATCGTCGTGCCGCCGGGGGATCGCGGCGCGCGCAACGCCGCCGAGCGGCTCGCGGAATGGACGCTGACGGCGCGCGGGCTCAGGCTTGCGATCGTAAGCGACGCCAAGGCGCCGGCGATCCGTTTTCGTCGCGGTGCGGCTGGGGCGGCCGAATCTTACGCGCTGGATATCGCCGCGAGCGGCGCGACGATCACCGCGCGTGACGATGCCGGGCTGCTCTATGGCGCGGTCAGCCTGTGGCAATATCTGACCCCCGATCGCGCGCGCGGCGCGGTTTCGATCCCAGCGGTCACGGTGAAGGACGCGCCGCGCTTCCGCTGGCGCGGGCTGATGCTCGATAGCGCGCGCAACTTCCAGTCGCCGGCCTATATCCGCCGCCTGCTCGACTGGATGGCGGTCAACAAGCTCAACACCTTCCACTGGCATCTCGTCGACGATCAGGGCTGGCGGCTCGAGATCCGCAAATATCCGCGGCTGACCGATGTTTCGGCGTGGCGCGTGCCTGCCACCGCCCCCGGCGCGCCACCGCTGCCGCGCACCGGGGGCTTCTATACCCAGGCCGAGGTGCGCGAGATCGTCGCTTATGCCGCGGCGCGCGGGATCACGATCGTCCCCGAAATCGAGATGCCCGGCCACGCGCTCTCGGCATTGCGCGCCTATCCGCGGCTCGGCACCGGGGCGGCGATCCCCGCCGGGGTCGAATCCGATTGGGGGGTGTTCCCCTGGCTCTACAGTACCGACGATGCGACCTTCGCTTTCCTCGAGGATGTGCTGCGCGAGGTGATGGCGTTGTTCCCGTCGCGCTACATCCACGTCGGCGGCGACGAGGCGGTGAAGGACCAGTGGAAAGCCTCGCCCGCCATCCAGGCGAAGATGAAATCGCTCGGCATCGCCGACGAGGATGCGCTGCAAAGCTGGTTCATCCGGCGGATGCAACGCTTCCTCGCCGCCAACGGGCGGCGGCTGATCGGGTGGGACGAGATATTGCAGGGCGGCATCGCGCCCGAAGCGACGGTGATGTCGTGGCGCGGGATTGACGGCGCGGTGGCGGCGGCCAAAGCGGGGCATGATACGGTGCTGAGCCCGTCGCCCGCGCTCTATCTCAACCACCGCGAGGGCTATGGCCCGCTCGAGCCGCCCGCGCGCGGCGACAGGATCGATCTGCGCAGCGTCTATGGCTTCGATCCTGCCCCGGCGGCGATCCCGGCCGAGGCGCGCGGGCATATCCTTGGCGTACAGGCCAATCTGTGGACCGAACATGTGCGAACCGAGCCGCGTGCGTCGTGGATGCTGTTCCCCCGCGCCAATGCGCTGGCCGAGGTGGCGTGGTCGCCCGAGCGGAGTCGCGATTTCGGCGGCTTCGTCGCGCGGCTGGTGCCGCAGCTCGATCGGATGCGCGCGCTCGGGCTGGAGCCGTCGGCGAGTTCGTTCACGGTGACGCCGACGGTCGATTTCTCCCCCGGCGGGACGCAGGCGAAGGTCGCGCTGGCAAATGCCGCCGGGCTGCCGATCCGCTATACGATCGACGGCAGCGCGGTGATCGCCGCCTCGCCGCTGTACGCCGCGCCGCTGACGCTGCCCTTGGCGACACGGCTGCGTGCGGCGGCGATGCTCGGCGACCGTGCGCTGGCCGGCGCGATCGACACGACGATCGACCTGGCGTCGGTTCGTCGGCAGACCGACGAGCAGCTCGCTACCTGCACCGACAAGGTCAAGCTGGCGGTGGAGGATGATGCCCCCGCGAACGGCGCACGCGCCTCGTTCCTCACCGATATCCTCAATCCGTGCTGGCTCTATCGGGATGCCCCGGCCGGCGGCGCGAAACAGATCGCGCTGACCGTCGGGCAATTCCCGTTCAACTTTCAGATCGGCGCCGATCTCGCCGCGATTCGCTTCCGCGCGCCCGAAACTCCCGACGGCGAATTTGAGGTGCGCGCGGGGTCGTGCGACGGGGAGCGTATTGCGGTGCTGCCGCTCGCCCCGGCGCGCGGCAACCCGGCGCTCACCCGGCTGGTCGCGCCGCTCCCGCCGCGCGCCGCGAAGGAGACATTGTGCATCACCTATACGGCGCGCGGGGTGAACCCGATGTGGGGGTTGAAGCAGGTGGAATTGCTGCCGTGACGCGGACGGTGACCTTGCACGCGCCCTTTGCCGGGTGGTTCGCGCCGCTCGACGAGGTGCCCGATCCGGTGTTCGCCGAACGGATGATGGGCGACGGCTGCGCGATCGATCCGATCGAGGGCGAGCTGCGCGCACCCGCCGATGCCACGGTGATCGCGGTGCCAGCGACCGCGCATGCCGTGACGCTGCGGCTCGATAACGGTGCCGAGCTGCTGATCCATGTCGGGCTGGAGACGGTCGCGCTCGGCGGGCAGGGGTTTACCGCGCTGGTCGCCGCCGGGGCGCGGGTCGCCGTGGGCGATGTGTTGCTGCGCTTCGATCTCGACGCGGTGGGGGAGGCGGCCAAGGCGCTGATCACCCCGATCGTCGTCGCCAATGAAGGTTATGCGCTCCGCCTCGATGCACCCGGCCGCGCGGTCGCGGCCGGTGACGCGATCGGGGTCATCGAGGGCGAAGCCGCTGCCGTCGGCGCGCCGGCCGCGGTCAGCTATAGCCGCAGCGTGCCGGTCGCGGCGGCGCACGGCATCCACGCCCGGCCGGCGGCGCGGATCGCCGCCGCGCTGCGTCCGTACACCGCCGAGGTGACGCTGCATCTCGGCGCGAAAAGCGCCAATGCGCGTAGCACGGTGGCGTTGCTCGGCCTCGGGGTGCGCGCGGGCGAAACCGTGACGATCGCCGGTGCGGGCGACGACGCGCATGCCGCGGTCGATGCGGTGGCCGGGCTGATCCTCGCCGGGCTGGGCGAGACGGCGGACGCCGCGCCGGTGCCACCCGCGCCGCCCGCCGGCCGTGCGGTGACCGCCGCGCCGGGGCTGGCGATCGGGCAGGTGCTGCAGCTCCGCGCGGTCGATCTGGCGGTGCCGCACGACGGCGCCGGTGTTTCGGCGGAACGCGCCGCGCTGGCCGAGTCGCGCGCGGCGGTGGCGGAGGCGTTGGGCGGCGGCAATCGCGCGGCGGCGGAGATCGCCGAAGCGCACCGCGCCTTGCTCGCCGATCCCGAGCTTGCCGCGGTGGCCGAGCGGGAAATCGCCGCCGGGCGCAGCGCGGCCTTCGCGTGGCGCACCGCGACGCGCGCCGCCGCCGCAGCGATCCGCGCCACCGGCGATGCCTTGCTGATCGAGCGCGTCGCCGATCTCGCCGATCTCGAACGGCAGGTGATCGCGCGGCTGCTCGGCAGTGACGCACCACTGGTGCCGGCGCTGGCCCGCGACACGATCCTGATCGCGGAGGATCTGCTGCCGTCGCAATTCCTTGCGCTCGATCGCGCGCGGCTGGCGGGGATCTGCACCGCCGCCGGCGGGCCGACCGCGCATGTCGCGATCCTCGCCGCCGCCGCGGGCGTGCCGATGCTCGTCGCGGCGGGGCCGGGGGTGCTCGACATCCCAGACGGGCGCACCGTGATCCTCGATGCCGATCGTGCCTTGCTTGACGACGATCCCGGGGTCGGCGCGCTGGCCGCGGCAAGCGAGCGGCTGGCGACGGCGCGCGATCGCCGCGCGCGCGATCTCGCCGCCGCCGGCGCGCCGGCCGAGACCGCGGACGGCACGCGGATCAAGGTTTTCGCCAATTTCGGCGCGGTCGCTGAAGTGGCGGGTGCGGTCGCGGCGGGCGCCGAGGGCTGCGGCTTGCTGCGCACCGAATTCCTGTTCCTGGAGCGTGCGACCGCGCCCGACGAGGCGGAGCAGCGCGATATCTATCGGCGCATCGCCACCGCGCTCGGCGATCGTCCGCTGATCGTCCGCACGCTCGATATCGGGGGCGACAAGCCCGTCCCTTATCTGCCGATGCCGGCGGAGGAAAATCCCGCGCTCGGGGTGCGCGGGGTGCGGCTGAGCCTCGCACGGCCCGATCTGATGCGCACGCAATTGCGCGCGATCCTCTCGGCGATGCCGACGGCGCAATGCCATATCATGCTGCCGATGGTGGTCGATCTCGCCGAGCTGCGCGCGGTCCGCGTGCTGCTCGACGCGGCGCGCGCCGCGCTCGGCATCGCCGCGCCGGTGCCCTTGGGGGTGATGATCGAGACCCCCGCCGCGGCGATGCTCGCCGATCAGCTGGCGAGCGAGGCGGATTTCCTGTCGGTGGGCACCAACGATCTGACGCAATATGCGCTCGCCAGCGATCGCGGCAACGCCGGGGTGTCGGCCAAGCTCGATGCATTGCACCCCGCCGTATTGCGGCTGATCCGCGAAGTCGGGCGCGGTGCGAAGGCGCACGGGCGCTGGGCGGGTGTTTGCGGCGGGCTCGCCTCCGATCCGCTTGCCGCGCCGATCCTGATCGGGCTGGGGATGACCGAATTGTCCGCGACCCCGGCGGCCATCCCGGCGCTCAAGGCGGCGATCCGCGGGGTGGCGGCGGCCGATTGCGTCGCGCTTGCCGACCGCGCGTGCGCCGCGGCCAGCGCCGATGAAGTGCGCGCGATCGCCAGCGAGGTGACGTCATGACGTTCAGGCCTGCCACCTTGCTCAGCCGGCTCCAGCCGCTCGGGCGTGCGCTGATGCTGCCGATCGCGGTATTGCCGGTCGCGGCGCTGCTGCTGCGGCTCGGGCAGCCCGATCTGCTCGACCTGCCGTTTATCGCCACCGCGGGCAATGCGATCTTCGCCAATCTCGGGCTGCTGTTCGCCGCGGGCGTCGCGGTCGGGCTAGCGCGCGGCAATCACGGCGCGGCGGCGCTCGCCGGGGTGGTCGCCTATCTTGTCGCGACCGAGGGGGCGAAGGCGTTGCTCGCGCTCCCGCCGACGCTCGCGACGAGCGATCCCGCGTTGCAGGCGGCATGGCGCGCGAAGGAGATCGCCAAGCTCAGCGTGCCGGCGGGGATTCTTGCCGGGCTCGTCGCGGGTGCGCTCTACAACCGCTTCTCCGATATCAAGCTGCCCGATTATCTCGCTTTCTTCGCCGGGCGGCGGTTCGTCCCGATCGTCGCGGGGCTGGCCGGGCTGCTCGGCGCGGCATTGTTCGGCTGGGGCTTTCCGTGGTTCGAGGGCGCGATCGACGTGCTGTCGCAATGGGTGGTGCGCGCCGGCCCGATCGGTCTTTTCTTCTACGGCCTGCTAAACCGCCTCCTGCTGGTCACCGGGCTCCACCATATCATTAACAATATCGCCTGGTTCGTGATCGGCGATTTCCACGGCAAGACCGGCGATATCGCGCGCTTCTTCGCCGGCGATCCGCGCGCGGGGGCGTTCATGGCCGGATTCTTCCCGGTGATGATGTTCGGGCTGCCCGCTGCCTGCCTCGCTATGTACCGCGCCGCTGCGCCGGAGCGGCGCAAGGCGGTGGGGGGGATGTTGCTCAGCCTGGCGCTCACCTCGTTCCTCACCGGGGTAACCGAGCCGATCGAATTCACCTTCATGTTCCTCGCCCCGGTGCTTTACGCGGTTCATGCCGTGCTGACCGGCGTGGCGATGGTGGTGATGGATGCGCTGGGGGTGCGGCTCGGGTTCGGCTTCTCGGCCGGCCTGTTCGATTATGTGCTCAACTACGGGCTCGCCACCCGGCCGCTGATGCTGCTGCCGGTTGGCGCGGTCTATTTCGCGATCTATTACGCCGCCTTTGCTTGGTGCATCCGCCGCTTCGACCTCAAGACGCCGGGCCGTGAGGCCGAAACGATCGTCTCATCGGGCGTTGTGGCAGCGGGGACGCGCGGCGAGCGCATCGTCACGGCGCTCGGCGGGGCGGCGAACGTGCGCAGCGTCGACGCCTGCACCACGCGGCTACGGCTGGTGGTGGCGGATCAGGCGCGGATCGACGAGGCCGGGCTCAAGGCGGAGGGCGCGCGCGGGGTGCTGCGGCTCGCCGACGGCGGGTTGCAGGTGGTGTTCGGCCCGATCGCCGATCAGATCGCGGGCGAGACGCGCGCGGCGATGTCGCTCCCGCAATCGGTGGCGGCGGTCCCGGTGTCGGTGGAGGAGGAGGCCGCCTATCCCGCGATCCGCCGCGCGCTCGGCGAGGGCAACGTCGTCGCGCTGTTGCCGCGCGGCACGCGGCTGATCGCGACCCTGCGCGATCCGGCGCTGGCGGACGAGACGGCGTTGCATGCCGCCGGCGTGCGGCTGGTGGCACGCCAGCCCGAGAGCGAGAAGCTCCACCTGTTACTCCAACCCCCCGTCATCCCCGCGTAGGCGGGAATGACGGGTTGGCTCGGGCTACTTCATCCCCTTCGCGACCTGCTCCGCGCGTTCCATCACGCGCAGCACATTGCCGCCGGCGAGCTTGGCGATATCCGCGTCGGACCAGCCGCGCCGCATCAGTTCCTCGAACAGCTTGGGATAGGTCGAAACGTCTTCGAGCCCGACCGGCAGCGGATGCCCGACCCCGTCGAAATCGGAGCCGATCCCGACATGATCATGCCCGGCAATCTTCGCGACATGCTCGATATGATCCGCGACTTCGCTCAGCGTCACCGCGGGCTCGGGATGCTCCTTGAGCCACGCGGCATAAGCCTCGGCGGCTTTGTCCGGCTGGCCGATATAGAGCCCGCGGAACGGCGGGGCGTTGAGCCGGGTCTTTTCCGCCGCCGAATCCGCCGCCCAGCGGCGCGACTTGTCCGAAACATAAGCCGGGGCGAAATCGACCATCACTACCCCGCCGTTCGCCGGGAGCAGCCGCAGCACATCGTCCGAGACGTTGCGCGGGTGATCGTTGACCGCGCGCGCGCCCGAGTGGGAGAAGATCACCGGCGCCTTGGTCGTGGCGAGCGCGGCGCGCATCGTCGCCTCGCTGACATGCGACAGGTCGACCAGCATCCCCAGCCGGTTGAGTTCGAGCACCACCTGCTTGCCGAAATCGGTGAGGCCATTGTGCTTGGGATCGTCGGTCGCCGAATCCGCCCAGTCGATCGTGCGCGAATGCGTCAGCGTCAGATAGCCCGCGCCGAGCGCGGCATAGGTGCGCAGGATCGACAGATTGCCGTCGATCTGCCCGCCGCCCTCGACCCCCATCATCGAGGCGATCTTGCCCGCGGCATGCGCGCGGCGCACGTCGGCGGCGGTGCGCGCCAAGGCGAAGGTCTCGGGGTAACGCGCGACGATCGACTTCACGAGATCGATCTGTTCCAGCGTCTGCTCGACCTGCTCCTTGCCCGGCAGATCGGCCGAGACATAGACCGACCAGAATTGGCCGCCGAGCATCCCGCGCCGCAATCGCGCGATATCGGTGTCATAGGGCTCGCCCTTGACCTGCGAGAGATCCCTGAGGTCGATCGTCCAGCGCTTGTCGCCCTCGCGGTCGCGCAGCGCCTCGGGCCAGTCGTTATGCCCGTCGATCAGCGGAGTCGCGCGCAGGATGCGGGCGACCCGCGCGGCATAATCCTGCGCCGCCGCCGGGATCGGCAGCAGCGCGACGCACAGAGCGGCGGTCAGCGCCGCAACAGGCGCGCGCCTCACGCAGCGGCCATCGAGCTTGCCTCGGCCGGGGCTTTGCCGGCGCGGCGCTTGCCGTCGTAGATGAATTCGGTGCCGTCGAGGTCGATCAATGGAAATTCGTCCTTTTCCCGCCAGTAATCCTGATTGTGCATCCATTCCGGCTTGTCGCCGCGCACCGGCATCTTATCGAGCCCGCGCATCAGATAGCCGGGGTTGAAATTGCCCGCGTCGATCCACGGCAGCAGCGGCATATCCCTGTCTTCGTCGCGTAATGCGACGTCGACGCGTTTCGCGTTGAGCGCGTCCATATGGTTGAGCAGCCGGCAGACGAAATCGCCGAGCATGTCGACCCGCAGCGTCCAGCTTGCGCGGAAATAGCCCATTACCCAGGCGAGGTTGGGCACGCCGGTGAACATCATCCCGCGATAATTGACCGTCTCGTGCCAATCGACCGCGCGGCCGTCGACCGAGAAGGGGATGCCGCCCATCATCGAGAAATGGAATCCGGTCGCGGCGATGATGATATCGGCCTCGATCAAGTCGCCCGATTTGGTGCGGATGCCGGCCTCGGTGAAATGGTCGATCTCGTCGGTGACGACATCGACCTTGCCCGCCGCCACCGCGCGGAACAGATCGCCGTCGGGGACGAACGCCAGCCGCTGCTGCCATACGCGATAGCGCGGGGTGAAATCGGGCTCGAAGCGGAAATCCTCTCCGGCATAGGCGCGGATCAGTGCCTTCAATTCCTCGAACACCACATCGGGCTCGTTCTGGCAGCGCAGTGTGAGCTGATCCTGATCGTGCATCACCTGCGCGCGGACGACGCGGTGGACGGTCGGTTCGTCGATGCCGATCTGGCGCAGCCGGTCGGCGAGCTCGTTCTGGTTGGGTGCGCAGAAGAAATAGGTCGGCGAGCGCTGGAGCATCGTGACATGCGCGGCTTTCTCCGCCAGCGCCGGGACGACGGTGGCCGCGGTTGCGCCCGAGCCGATCACCAGCACGCGCTTGCCGGCATAATCGATCGCCGGGTCCCATAATTGCGCGTGGAGGAACAGCCCGCGATAATCCGCCCGCCCCGGCCAGTCGGGGATGTACGGCGTTTCGTGGTCGTAATAGCCTTGGCACATCCACAGGAAATTGCAGGTGAAGGAGAGGGTGGCGCCGTCCGCCTTGCGCAACGCGTCGACATGCCACAGATTTTCCGCGCTCGACCAGCGGCACGCGGTGATGCGGTGGCCGTAGCGAATGTGGCGGTCGATGTGATTCTCGGCGATCACCTCGCCCATATATTTCAATATCTCCGCCCCGCTGGCGATCGGGGCGCCGATCCACGGCTTGAACCTGTAGCCAAAGGTGTAGAGATCCGAATCCGATCGCACGCCGGGATATTTGTGGGTTTCCCACGTCCCGCCGAACGTGTCCTTCGCCTCCAGCACCAGATAGCTTTTCTCCGGGCATTGATCCTGGAGATGGAAAGCCGATCCGATGCCGGAAATGCCGGCGCCGACGATCAGCACGTCGACATGGGTGGGCGCGAGATCGTTCTGCTGCACCGTGCCTCTCCTTTATCTCTAAAGGACAGGCTAGTGTTTATTCGCCCGCGATCAAGGGCGCGCGACCTCGAACGGCAGCGTGTACCCCTCCATCCGCTGGCGGATCAGCTTCTTGTCGATCTTGCCGGTCGCGCCGAGCGGGATTTCGGGGACGAACAGCACGTCGTCGGGCATCCACCATTTGGCGATCTTGCCATCGAGATAGGCGTTGAGATCGTCCCGGCATGCGTTCGCGCCGGGCTTGAGCTGGCACAAGAGGATCGGCCGCTCGTCCCATTTCGGGTGCGCGACCCCGATCACCGCCGCGAGCGCGACCGCGGGGTGGCCGGTCGCGATATTCTCGATCTCGATCGAGCTGATCCACTCGCCGCCCGATTTCACCACGTCCTTGGCGCGATCGGTGATCTGCATATAGCCCTTGTCGTCGATCGTGGAGACGTCGCCCGTGTCGAAAAAGCCCTCCGCATCGAGCACCTCGCCGCCCTCGCCGCCGAAATAGGAGGCGACGATCGTCGGACCCTTGATCATCAGCCGGCCCGGGGTCTTGCCGTCGTGCGGCAAGCGGTTGCCCGCATCGTCGGTGAGCTTGAGCTCGAGCCCGGCGAGCAGCCGCCCCTGTTTGGTGGCATAGTGGACCCGCGCATCCTTATCCATCGCCGCCACCTCGGCCGAGGGCGAGGAAATGGTCGCGAGCGGCGAGGTTTCGGTCATTCCCCAGCCCTGGATCACCTCGACGCCATAATCGTCGCCAAAGGTGCGGATCAGCATCTCGGGCACCGCCGACCCGCCGATCACGACGCGCTTCAGCCCGCCGAGCCCGCGTCCGCTCGATTTGAGATAGTGCAGCACGCCCTGCCAGATCGTCGGCACCGCGGAGGAGAAGGTGATCTCCTCCTCCTCGATCAGATTGACGAGCGATTCGCCGTCCATCCTCTGCCCGGGCAGCACCAGCTTGGCGCCGACCGCAGGGGCGGAATAGACCATCCCCCAGGCGTTGGCGTGGTACATCGGCACGACCATCAGCACATTGTCGCGCGCCGAAAGCGCCAGCGCATCGGCCTGCAAGGTCATCAGCGCGTGGATGAAATTGGAACGGTGCGCGTAGAGCACGCCCTTGGGATTGCCCGTCGTCCCCGAGGTGTAGCAGAGGCCGCAGGCGGTATTCTCGTCGAACCCGCCCCAGGTGAACTCGGCCGGCTCGCCCGCGATCCAGCTTTCGAAGGCGGTCGCGGCATAATCGGTCTTGGGCAGATCGGTGGCATCGCACAGAAAGATGACGCGCTCGATCGTCGGCGCTTGCGGGAGAAGCTGGCCGACCAGCTCGGCGCAGCTCGGATCGGCGAACAGGATGCGATCCCCGGCGTGATTGGCGATATAGGCGATCTGCTCGAGGAACAGCCGCGGGTTGAGGGTGTGGAGCACCGCGCCCATGTTCGCCGCGCCATACCAGACCGCGAGATGGCGGGCGGAATTCCACCCCATCGTCGCGACGCGATCGCCGGGGCGGATGCCGGCACGTGCAAGGCCGCTCGATACGCGCTTGGCGGCGGCGTGGAGCGCGGCATAATTGTCGCGCGTCACGACGCCATTGGCATCGCGCGACACGATCTCGCGCGCGCCATGCCACGTCGCCGCGTGATCGAGGAACTTATCGACCGTCAGCGCGCCATGCTGCATCAACCCGAGCATTCGTGACCTCTCCTCATTCTCGCTTTGCCGCGAGAATAGGGGAAGTGTGCGTTATGCGAAAGCCCTGAAACTTAGGTTACGAAGTATTTAGCTGATCCAATACCAGATGCCAGCGCGCCACCCGGTGAGCGGGATATGCGCCCATGTCGCGACCAGCCACACGACCAGCCCGCCGGCAAGCGCGTGCATCCCGAACCCGCCGAAGCGCGCGCGGCCGGCGGCGATCGCGGCGAACGGCCAATAGCTCGTCCGTTCTTGCCAGACGCGCCAGAAATCGGGCTGGAGCGTCGCCTTCTTCCGGTCCTGGAAGGCGGCGCCGACCAAAGCGAGAATGATGATCGCGATCGCGACGATGATGTTGGACGGTTCGGGATAGACCAGGATGTGCGCCGCGCCCCACAAGGCGAAGGCCCACATCATCGGGTGACGCGTCACCGCGAAGACGCCGCGCGCCGCGGGCACCTCGCCGGTCGCCGCCTGCGGCAGCGCCGGGTTGCGGATCAGCGATCCCATCAGGAGGATGCTGGCGATCAGCATCACCGCGGTCGCGATCGCCCAGGAGAGGTCGCCCGCGATCCACAAGGGCGCGCCGGGCGGGGCGGCGCGATAGGCGATAATCAGCCAGATCAATGTCGCAAAGGCGACGAGGCTGTAGAGCGCGAGAAATCCGCGCTCGCCGAGGCGCGCGACGAGCGGCGCGCGCAGCGGATGCGACAGCAGGAAATGCGTCCCGACGAATGCGGCCGCCGCCGCCAGCACATTGCCCATCGCATCCTCCAATCGTCGTCGTGCCGGGTCGAGCCCGGCACGACGAAAAGCGATTTTACTGCACGCCGTGCATCCACTTCTTGAGCGGCCAGGAGAGCAGGAACAGCACCACGCCCAGCCCGATCGCGACCAGTGCGATCGTCGTGAAGGTGTGGGTATAGGTATCGAGGCTGACCTTGAGATTGGTCACCTGCCCGCCGACCGTCTCGACGCTGGCGAATTGCGCCACGACGCCCGCGACATATTGCGCGACCGAGATCGACAGGAACCACACCCCCATCATCAGCCCGACGACGCGCGCGATCGACAATTTGGTGATCATCGACAGCCCGACCGGAGAGATGCACAATTCGGCGGCCGAATGGATCACGTAGAGCCCGGCGAGCCACCACAGCCCGACCTTGTAATCCGGGCCGACGAAGGTCGATCCCCAGACGAGGAACAGAAATCCCGCCCCGACCCCCATCAGCGCGACCGAGAATTTGATCGGGATCGAGGGTTCCCACCCGCGCCGGGCGAGCCAGCCCCACAAGGCGCTCATCACCGGCGCGAGCAGGACGATCGACAGCGGGTTGAAATTCTGCGTTTGCGGCGCGGAAAGCGAGAACAGCCCGAACACGCTGCGATCGGTGTTGCGATCGGCGAACAGGGTGAGGCTCGATCCGGCCTGTTCGAACAAGGTCCAGAAGACGACGTTGAAGACGATCAGCACCATCGCGGCGAGCATCATCTCGCCTTCCTTGCGGCTCCCCTTGACGAACGACCAGACGAGGATCGCGGGGACCGAGACGATGAAGGTGCCGAACAATAGCTGGCCCATCAGCGGCAGCGTCGCGAGATAGCCGATGAAGCCGGCGCCGGGCGCGGCTTTTTCGGTCGTCATCAGATTCTGGAACAGGAAATAGAACAGCGGCACCGCGAGGATCGCGAGTACGTAGATGATCAGCGCCGGATCGCGCCCCTCGCGCTGCGGCGGGTTGCCATAAGCGTCGAGCCGCCCGCCGTGGAAGCTGATCATCGCATAGGAGATCAGCATCGCCACCCCGGCAAGCCCGAGCCCGGCGGGCCAGCCGATCGTATCGGCGAAGGCGGCGCAGAGGAACTGGCCGAGGATCGAGCCCGTGTTGATCCCCATGTAGAAGATCGTGAAGCCGGCGTCGCGCCGACGGTCGCCCTGCTGGTAGAGTTCGCCGACCATCGTCGAGATGTTGGGCTTGAAGAAGCCGTTACCGACCGAGACGAGCGACAGCGCGATCAGCAACACCATCAGCATGAGCGGATTGTGCTCCGCCTGCTCGCTGAAATGGCCGGCGGCGACACGGTGCGCCTCCTGCCCGTTGGCGGCGAGCAGCGACAGGCTGCCGTCGCCATTGCCGCGCATTGTCAGCTTCTCGCCGCCGTAGATCAGATGGCGCGCCTCGTTGGGATCGCTGGTCGGCGCGTCGCGGAAATTCTCGACCACCACCTCATAGCGCTGGCCGTCGATCACCTGATAGGGTTTGGCCGGCGCTCCGCCGAAGGCGAGCGTGAAATAGCCCACCGCCATCATCAGCGCGCCAAAGCGCACCGCGCGTTTCGAGCCGAGATATTGGTCGGCGAGCAACCCTCCGACCAGGGGGGTGAGGTACACCAGCGCGGTATAGCCGCCGTAGAGCCCGGTCGAGGCGCGGTCGCCGAGCACGAAATGCTTGGTGAGATAGAGCGTCAGCAGCGCCCGCATCCCGTAATAGCCGAACCGCTCCCACATCTCGGTGCCGAACAGCCAGAACAGCGGCCGGGGGTGGCCGAACCACGTTCGCTCCGCCGCCGGATTGATATGGGTGATGTCCGGCTCGCGCGGGCTGTCCGCGGTCGGGGTGTCCACCATTTGCGCCTGTCTTCCCTGAAATCTCGTTGCAACGGAAACTAGCGGCAAAGTGTCACGTGTAAATATGTGCGTGCGACCGCCTTGCCTCTTCCGTCATGCCGGGCTCGGCCCGGCATCCAGAGCCACAAAGACGATCGCGCGAGGCTCTGGATGCCGGGTCGAGCCCGGCATGACGACGCGGGCGGGAATCTGGGTTTCGCCGATGCGCGTTCCGTCCTAGGGCATCGGGCATGTTCAACGATCGTTCGACCCCGCTGTCGCTGCTCTCCTCCCGCCGCTCGGGCAAGCCGCGCGATCTCGTCGCGCCGGGGCCCGATGTCGCGGCGCTCGAGCAGATGTGCGCGATTGCGGCGCGCACCCCCGATCACGGCAAACTCGCGCCGTGGCGGTTCGTGATCGTCGCGCCGGAGGCGCGCGCGGCGCTGGCCAAGGTCATCACCGATGCCTTTCGCGCCGAACGACCCGAGGCGAGGCGGATCGAGATCGAGGCGCTGGAGCAATTCGCGCATCAGGCGCCGGCGCTGGTGGTGGTACTGTCCTCGCCGCGGTCGGAGAGCCATATCCCCGTGTGGGAACAGGAATTGTCTGCCGGCGCGGCGTGCATGAACCTGCTCCATGCGGCGCACGCGATGGGTTTTGCCGGCGGATGGTTGACTGGCTGGGCGGCCTTTTCCGATCGGGTGCGCGACGCCTTCGGCGCGGCGCCGGAGCGGATCGCCGGCTTCGTGTTCATCGGCACGCCGGGCAAGCCGCTCGAGGAGCGTCCCCGTCCCGATACGGGAGCGGTGACAAGCCATTGGCACGGATAGGACTCGATTTCTGCCTCAGTTGCTGTATTAAGGCAGCATGACAGCGCTCAGCAACGAGGACAGCCCGGTTTACATCCGCCTTCGGGCGACGATCGCCTCGGGCATCCTGCGTGGCGATTATCGTGCGGGCGACCAGCTCCCCTCGGTGCGCGCGCTGGCTGCCGAGCATGGCGCCAACCCGCTGACCGTCGCCAAGGCCTATCAGAGCTTTCAGGACGACGGCTATGTCGAGGTGCGGCGCGGGGTCGGGATGTTCGTCCTCCCCGGCGCCTCGGAACGGCTGCGGATGGCCGAGCGCGACTCCTTCATGCAAAACCAATGGCCGCGGATTCGCGACCATATCGACCTGCTCGGGCTCGATCTCACCGATCTGATGGCGGGCGCGTAAGCGGCAGCGCCGCGTCAAGCGCGCCATCCCTTTTCTCAAAGTGCCTTATCGCTCGTCGCGCTCGTCCGGCGGGGCGAAGCGGTGCTCGTCGATCCATTCGTGCTGCTCGACGATCCACGCCCGCACTGGGCGGCCGCTGCCGTCGCGTGCGGGGGCGAAGCGGAAGCGTTGCTGGATCAGGCGGCAGGTGGTGTCGTCGAGCGCGGCGCTGCCGCTCGATCGGGTGACGTCGCATTGCTTCACCCGCCCGTCGACATCGACGAGATAGCGCACCGCGACCGTGCCGCTGATCCCGGCGCGGCCCGCCTCGGCGGGATAGTCCGAATCCTTGAGCCGCCCGCTGCGCCATTGCGGGCCGATGCCGTCGCCATTGCCTCCCCCGCCGCGGCCGCTGCCCACCCCGCCTGCGCCGGTGCCGGGGCCGGCGATATCGCTCGCGCCGGTCGTCGCCTGCGCGCCGGTATCGGGCTTGGGCGCGGTGACCACCACCGGCGGGACGGGAAGCGGGATGACCGGGGTCGGCGCGACGACCGGGGTCGCCTTGGAGCGCAAATTGGGGGGCGAGGGGCTGCCCTTGGCGGCGGTGCTGTGGCGCGGCGGTGGCGGCGGGATGCGTTCGGGCGGCGGCGGTGGTGGGGGCGGGGCGACGCCGAACACCGCCATGCTGCGCTCGACGACATGCGGCAGATGGACGGTGAGCCCGCTCAGCAACAGCCAGAACATCAGCGCCTGCACCCCGCCCGCGGCCAGCGCGGCGACGAGGCGAGAGCGGTTTTCCGGCGCGGCGATCGTCCAAGTCACCGTGCCATAACGCACGGAATGGATGAACGTCGCGTGAGTCGAGAGGTTTGGGTTGGCAGCCCGAAGTGGCCGTCACCGCGGCTCAGGGCTGGGGTAGCGGGAAACTAAAAAGCGTCGGCGGACAGCCGATAGAGCCCGCTCGCACCCGCCTCCGCCGCAGCGACCTGCCCCATCGCCTCGGGCAGCACCTGCGCGAGATAGAAAGCCGCGATCGCGCGGCGCGTCTCGCCCGGCGCATCGTCGGCGCTTTCGCGGGCGAGCCGCTCGACCAGCCAGCCGGTGGTGGCGATCGACAGCATGTTGAGGAACGGATAGCTCGCCGCGAGCCGGTCGTCGGCATCGGCGGTCTGCAGCCGGCGCCCGACGCGCTCGCACGCATCGACCAACGCGATCAGCCCGGCGTCCTTCGCCTCGGCGCGGATATCGGCGATCAGCGCGGCGAAGGCGGCGCCGTTCGACAGTGCGAGCTTGCGCCCGACCAGATCGGCGGCCTGGATGCCGTTGGTGCCCTCGTAAATCGGGGTGATCCGTGCCTCGCGGAAATATTGCGCCGCGCCGGTTTCCTCGATGAACCCCATCCCGCCGTGGATCTGCACCCCGAGGCTGGCGACCTCGTTGCCGAGATCGGTGGCGTGCGCCTTGGCGAGCGGCGTGACCATTTCGAGCCGGTCCTTCGCCGCCGCGTCGCCCAGCCCCGCGCGGTCGACCTGCCCCGCCGCATAATAGACCAGCGCGCGTGCCGCGAGCGTCTGCGCCTTCATCCGCATCAGCATCCGCCGCACGTCGGGATGCTCGATGATCGCGGTCGGCTGGCCGTCGCGGGTGCCCTGGATACGCTCGCGGGCATAATCGACCGCCTTTTGTGTCGCGGCCTCCGCCACCTGCACGCCCTGCAAGCCGACGTTGAGCCGGGCGTTGTTCATCATCGTGAACATCGCGCGCATCCCGCCGTGCTCGGCGCCGATCAGATGCCCGATACAATCGTCATTGTCGCCGAACGAGAGGACACAGGTGGGCGAGGCGTGAAGCCCCATCTTATGCTCGATCGAAACGACGCGGACGTCGTTGAACGCGCCGGGATTGCCCTCGGCATCGAGCCGGAATTTGGGGACGAGGAACAAGGAGATGCCGCGCGTGCCCGCCGGGGCATCGGGGGTGCGGGCGAGGACGAGGTGGACGATATTGTCCGCCATGTCGTGATCGCCGAACGAGATGAAGATCTTGGTTCCCTTGATCGACCAGCTGCCGTCGCCGCGCGGGGTGGCCATCGATTTGAGCGCGCCGACATCGCTCCCGGCCTGCGGCTCGGTGAGGTTCATTGTCCCGGTCCATTCGCCGGTGGTGAGCCGCGGCAGATAGGCTGCCTGCTGCTCGGGCGAGCCGTGGTGGGTCAGTGCCTCGATCGCGCCGACCGTCAGGATCGGGCACAAGGCGAAGCCCATATTGGCGGTGCCGAGCGTCTCCAGCACCGCGGTCTGGATCGCGAAGGGCAGGCCCTGTCCGCCGAATGCCTCGGGCGCGCCGATCGTGCCCCAGCCACCCTCGACGAAGGCGCGATATGCTTCCGGGTAACCCGCTGGCATCACCACCCCTTCAGGAGTCCATTTCGCCCCGACCGTATCGCCGGCGCGGGCGAGCGGCGCCCATTCGCCAGCGGCGAACTGCCCCGCGCCCTCGAGCACCGCGTCGATCACATCGTCGGAGGCGGCGGCATAGCGCTCGGTCGCGGCAAGCTCGCCGAGGCGGACGACATGGTCGAGCGCGAAGCGCTGTTCGGCGGTCGGGGCGGTGAAGGGCATTTCTCTCTCCTTGCCCGGCCCGCTATAGCCACGCGGGATGAATGCTCAACACCCCGCTGTTAGAAAGTTCGGTACGGCCGCGATTGAAGAGGCTGCGCAGGAGATCACGCGTGGCGGTATCGTCGCGGTGCCGACCGAGACGGTCTATGGCCTCGCCGCCGACGCGAGTGATTCGCGCGCCGTCGCGCGGATTTACGAAGCGAAAGGGCGGCCAAGCTTCAACCCGCTGATCGTCCATGTCCCCGATCTCGCGGCGGCGGAGCGGATCGCGCGGTTCGACGATGCGGCGCGCGCGCTGGCGACGCGCTGGTGGCCGGGGCCGCTGACGTTGGTGCTGCCGTTGCGGCCCGACGCGGGCGTCGCCGCGCTGGTGACCGCCGGGCTGGAGACGATTGCATTGCGCGTCCCGGCGCATCGCGCGATGCGCGCATTGCTCGCGGCGACGGGCAAACCGCTCGCGGCGCCCTCGGCCAATGCCAGCAATCACATCAGCCCGACCCGCGCCGAGCATGTCGCGGCGAGCCTCGGCGCGCGGGTGCCGCTGATCATCGACGACGGCGCGTGCCCGGCGGGGCTCGAATCGACGATCGTGATGGAAGGGCGCATCCTGCGTCCCGGCCCGATCACCGCCGAGCAGCTCGGGCTGGCGCTGGCGACGAACGAGGGCAAGGTGGTCGCGCCGGGCCAGCTCGCAACGCATTATGCGCCGGGCAAGCCGATGCGGCTCGACGCGACATCGGCTGCGGCGGACGAGTGGCTGATCGGCTTCGGCGCCGTGGCGGGAGACGATATGCTCTCCGCCAGCGGTGATCCGGTCGAGGCGGCGGCGCGGCTGTTCGACGCACTTCACCGCGCCGATGCAAGCGATCGCGCGCGGATCGCGGTGGCGCCCGTGCCCGAAGCTGGGATCGGCGCGGCGATCAACGACCGGCTGCGCCGCGCGGCGCACCGTTGACTCTGACGCCGCCACCCCGGCTTAGGAGCATTGAAATTCGAGGAGGATCGATGAGTTTTACCCTGCGTACCGCCACCGAGGAAGATCTGCCCGCGTTGCGCGAGCTGATGGCGTTGGCGATCGATACCTTGCAGCATGGTTTCCTGTCAGCTGAGCAGATCGTCGCGAGCCGCGCGGTGATGGGGCTCGACACCCAGCTCATCGCCGACCGTACCTATTTCATGGTCGAGGAAGAAGGCGCGCTCGCCGGTTGCGGCGGGTGGAGTCGGCGCGCGACGCTCTACGGCGGCGATCATAGCGTGTCGCTGCGCGAGCCGCGGTTGCTCGATCCGGCGACCGAAGCGGCGCGGGTGCGCGCGATGTACACCCATCCCAGTTTCGCGCGGCGCGGGGTGGGGCGGATGATCCTCGACCAGTGCGAGCGCGCCGCCGCCGCCGAAGGGTTCGACGCCGTGGAACTGATGGGGACGATGAGCGGGCAGCCGCTTTACGCAGCCGCCGGCTATCGTCCGATCGAGGAAGTCACCGATATGGTCGACGGCGTGCCGGTGCCGCTGGTGCGAATGCGCAAGGAGCTTGAAGCGTCGTCATCCCAGCGAAAGCTGGGATCGTAAGCCAGAAGCGACACTCTAGCGGCACGAGACCCCAGCTTTCGCTGGGGTGACGATAAGGTTACGCCTCCGCCTTGGCCCGTGCCGCGAAGCTCTTGCGCAATTTCTGCAGCTTGGGTGGGATCACCGCCAGGCAATAGGGGTTGCGCTGGCCTTCGCCCTCCCAATAGTCCTGATGATAGTCCTCCGCCGGCCAGAATTCGTCGGCATATTCGATCGTGGTGACGATCGGCTTGTCGATGCCGGCCTGCGCGCGCGCGATCGCTTCATTGGCCTGCTCTTCCTGCATATTGTTGGTCGGGAAGATCGCCGAGCGATATTGCGTGCCGATGTCGTTGCCCTGGCGGTTGAGCTGGGTCGGATCGTGCGTCGCGAAGAAGATGTCGAGCAGGTCGCCGTAATTGAGCTGCGCGGGGTCGAAGCCGATGCGGATCGCCTCGGCGTGCCCGGTATCGCCACCGCATACCTGCTTGTAGGTCGGGTTGGCGATCGTGCCGCCGATATAGCCGCTCTCGACCGATTCGACCCCGATCACGTCCTTGAACACCGCTTCGGTACACCAGAAGCAGCCACCGGCGAGGATTGCATAGTCGGTCATCGAGGTCTCCTTTACGCGCAATGTAGGAAGCCGTTACTGTTTGATCCACTGGCGTGGATGCGGCACCGGCCCGCTCCCCCCACCCGGCCGCCCACGAAAGTATCCTTGACGGGCGGCCGGGTGGGGGGAGCGGGCCGGTGCCCCTTATACGGTTTCGGCGCCGCCGAAACCGTATAAGGGCACGCGCAAAGGAGCATCGGATGACGTTCGACGGCAAGGTGATGGTGACGGGCGGGGCGGGCTATATCGGCAGCCACGCGGTGCTGGCGCTGCTCGACGCCGGTTACGAGGTGGTGGTGATCGACAATCTCGTCACCGGCTTCGCCTGGGCGGTCGATCCGCGCGCCACGCTGGTCGAGATGGCGGTCGAGGATCCCGCCGTCCGGCAAGTGATCCGCGATCACCGCGTCCGCGCGATCATGCATTTCGCCGGATCGGTGGTGGTGCCCGAATCGGTCAGCGATCCGCTCAAATATTATCGCAACAACACCGTCGCCTCGCGCGCGCTGATCGAAAGCGCGGTCGCGGAAGGGGTGGCGCATTTCATCTTCTCCTCGACCGCCGCGACCTATGGCACGCCCGAGCGCGTGCCGGTGGCGGAAGGCGATCCGACCGTGCCGATCAATCCCTATGGCATGTCGAAGCTGATGACCGAGGCGATGCTGCGCGATGTCGCGGCGGCGCATCCGATCAATTATTGCGCATTGCGCTATTTCAACGTCGCGGGTGCCGACCCGCAGGGGCGCAGCGGGCAATCGACGATCGGCGCGACGCATCTGATCAAGATCGCGGTCGAGGCGGCGACCGGCAAGCGCGGGCGCGTCGGGGTGTTCGGTACCGATTTCGCCACCCGCGACGGCACCGGGGTGCGCGATTATATCCATGTCTCCGATCTCGCCGATGCGCATGTCGCGGCGCTCGGGCTGCTGGTGAGCCAGCCGGCGGAGAGCCATATCCTTAATTGCGGCTATGGCCGTGGCTTCTCGGTGCTCGAGGTGCTCGATGCGGTCGATCGTGTGACTAATGTAGCGATCGAGCGCCGTTTCGAGGGGCGCCGCGCGGGCGATCCGGCCGAATTGGTCGCGGACAATCGCGCGATCCTCGCCGCGCTGCCGTGGCGGCCGAAGCGCGATGACCTCGACGGCATCGTGCGCGATGCGCTGGCGTGGGAGCGGAAGCTGGCGGAGATGGGCAAATGAGGTTGCGTTCCTTGCTGTTCGTTCCCGGCGACCGGCCGGAGCGGATGGAAAAGGCGCTCGGGCTGGGGGCGGATGCGCTGATCCTCGATTTGGAGGATTCGGTATCGCTCGCCAACAAGCCCGCGGCCCGCGCCGCGGTGCGCGCGTTCGTCGCGCGGGCGCTGGACGGCCCGGCGCTGTTCGTGCGCATCAACCCGCTCGATTCGGCGCTGGTGGCGGACGATCTCGCCGCGCTCGCGGGGTTGCCGCTGGCCGGGATCACCTTGCCCAAGGCGGAAGGCGGCGCGTCGGTCGACGATCTTATCGCGCAGCTGCCGGGCGGCTATGCGGTGCTGCCGATCGCCAGCGAGACGCCGCGCGCGGTGTTCGCGCTCGGCACCTATAATGGCGCGCGGCTTGCCGGGCTGACCTGGGGGGCGGAGGATCTGCCCGCGGCGATCGGCGCGGCGACCTCGCGCGAGCCCGACGGCAGCTATACCGATCCCTACAAGATGGTGCGCGCGCTCACCTTGTTCGGGGCGCATGCCGCGGGTGTGCCGGCGATCGAGACGGTCTATCCCGATTTCCGCGACCTCGACGGGCTCGCGGCTTATGCCGCCCGCGCGCGGCGCGACGGGTTCGCGGGGATGATGGCGATCCACCCGACGCAGGTGGCGGTGATCAACGCCGCCTTCACCCCCTCGGCCGAGGAGGTGGCGCATGCCCGCGCGGTGATCGACGCCTTCGCCGCCAATCCGGGGGCGGGGGTGCTCCAGCTCGACGGCAAGATGATCGACGCGCCGCACCTCAAGGCGGCGCATCGCTTACTCGCGCTGGCCGAGTAAATTCATCCGCGCCTTCGCGCCGATCGACCACCAGCCGAGCGCCCACAATGTCCCGAAGCTCCACCCGGCGAGCACGTCGGACGGCCAGTGGACGCCGAGATAGACCCGGCTCGCGCCGATTGCGACGACCAGCAGCCCCGCGACGAGCGCGACATAGCGCCGCGTCGCGCGGCCGTGGGTCACCTGCGTCACCAGCGCGGCGGTGGTGAGATAGACGATCGCGCTATTCGCGGCGTGGCCGCTGGGAAAGCTGTAGCCGCTCGCCGCGACGACATGATCGACGATATCGGGGCGCGCGCGGCCGAAGATCGCCTTGAGCAGCTCGACCGCCGCGGAGCCGAGTGCCGTCGCCAGCACCACCAACGCGGCGGTGATCCACAGCCGGCGGACGAGCAGCAGCGCGGCGGTCGCGGCGACGACGAGCGTCAAAACGGTGACGCTGCCGAGCGCGGTGACGTCGATCACTGCGTGGCGCAGCCACATCGGCCCGGCTTCGTGGAGCGCGAGGATGATCGCGCGGTCGAAGCCGAACGGATGGCTGGCGAGGATCATCCCCGCCGCCAGCGCGACGATCACGGCAGCGGCGATCAGCCCCGCGCCGATCATCTTGTGGCTGGGATGGGCGACGCCCGGCGGAACCGGCTCTTCGTGATCGAGCAAGGGCGCGTCGTGCATCGCGCGGGTTAAGCGTGAAAGGCGGGCGGGTGGCAAGCGGCGGCGCCCTATCTTTCTGCTTCCTTCTCCCCTCCCGGGAAGGGAGGGGGCGGGGGTTGGCCTGCGAGGTTACCAATGCGGCGCCCCCCATACCCACCCGCCCCCAGCCCCTCCCTTCCCGGGAGGGGAGAAGTGGGGAGCAGGGATCAGAACGCTGCGTGGAGCCGCAGCGCGAGGACGTTCGCCGGCCCGCGCTCGCGATTATAGCCCGGGTTGGCGATATGCTGCGCATCCACCGTCGCCTCGAACGCGGGCGCAATGTGGAGCGCGTAGAATAGTTCGGCGATCTCCTCCGCGCCGGCATCGGGCAACTTCCCGTCGCCGACCAGCACGCCGATCCCGCCCGACGCCAGATAGCGGCGGTGCTCCGCCGAAATGCCGTTGGCGATCAGCGCCAGCCCGATGCGATCGTCCTTGCGTCCCCAGCCGGCGCCGTGGAGCATCGCGCCGATCTGCGCGGTGCGGTCGATATCGGTGAAATCATAGGGCTCGATCGCCCCGTCGGCGATGCCTGCGCGCGCGAACACCCCGAAATTGCCGGTCAGTTCCTGCTCGAGATTGAAATGCACCCCGATGCGCGTCATCGGCCGCCGGGTCAGCGCGAGATCGATCGGATCGCCGGTCGCCGCGGAGCGCGCCAGCGCATCGTCATAGCGGCTGAAGCGGCCGTGGTTGCGGAACAGGGTGACCCGCACCGCGCCGGGGTGGCCCGCGATGCTGTGGCGATGCTCGATCTCCGCATCGAGCTGGAACTGGCTGAAATCGCGCTCCAGCGTTTCCCCATTGGGCACCTTGGAGAGGTTGAACGCGCCGACCCGCAGCGTCCATGCGCCGCAATAATATTCCACCGCGACGCCGGTCGAATAGCCCCAGGCGTCGGCGGCATAGTCGAACGTCCCGGCGTCGACCGCCGCCCAGTTGAGGAAGTCACTGCGCGGATCATGGGCATAAGCATTGGTGTCGAACACATCGCCGACGCCGAACTTGCCGGCGGTGATCACGACGCGGTTGCCGTCGCGCGTGCCGCCGAGCTGATTGGCGCCGGGTGCGATATTCTCATGCCCGCCGCCGAGCCCGATCGTCTGGCGGAAGAACAGCCGCTGCAGCCGGAAATAGGGATTGCTGCGCCCGACCTTATACGCCTCCGCACTGGGGAAGCCGGCGACGCCGAGCGTATTGGACAGTCCGAAACCCTGATCGATCTCGGGATTGGCCCAGATCTCGCCGCCCGCCCAGGGGCGCACCCCGAGGAACAGCGTCGCGTCGACGGTTTCCTTCGTTTGTTTCGGGGCAAGGCTGTTGGTGCCGCGGTAGGGAGAGGCGAAGCCGCCGACCCCCTGCACGACGAAGGTCGCCTGGCCGTGAACCGCCCAATCCTGGGTCGGCTGGTCGGCGTCCTGCGCCGCGGCGGGCAGGGGTAGAAAGGAAAGGCAGCCAGCGGCCACCGCGAGAAACAGCGTCTGGGTCATCGCGACCTCCATCGGGTCCAAAAGGGGATTCACCCGACGGAGACCGCGTGGATCGGACTAGGTCACCGACTCATAAAGCGCATCCAAATTCGGGCAGAGGCGAGTTTGACGAGCGCGAGGTAGTTGGCGTCGTGTTTTTCGTATCGCGTGGCGACAGCCCTGAAGTGCTTTAGCTTGCTGAAGA